>Ga0310038_10000190_pt1 | contig 63519 bp, 54 predicted proteins | sample Sb_taG_6_FD_200461 | JGI IMG/M metagenome (GOLD analysis project Ga0310038, IMG submission 200461) | Peat soil microbial communities from Weissenstadt, Germany - Sb_50d_4_PS metaG (v2) (version 2) | ecosystem: Environmental > Terrestrial > Soil > Wetlands > Peat | place: Germany: Weissenstadt... | reverse complement strand
GCACGCCGGTTCGCGAGCAACATCGCTGAGTCTTGCCTCCCGATAGCCACGAGTCACCCGCGCTCCGGGTTCTCCGCAGGATGGCTGCAATTTCGTAAGTATTTGTGCGGATTTACTCTCGTACCCGTTCCGTTGTAAGGAACATTCCGCAATTACAAATATTGAGCCGGTAAATCTTCCGAATGAGTCCACACAATGCCGGGCGGCGCGGCTGTGCGTTCGCGTAGTGGAAGTTTCTCGTCTGGCGCGTTAAAGCAACACCGAAACTCTGGGTGGGGGGTCATGGCTGGCGCTGCGGTGGGGGAGGTTAGCGGAAGGGCCGCAACGGCCCTTCCTTCGTCAGGGCGAGCCCTTCGCTTGTCTCTCTCACACTACTATTGGATCTGGTGGCTCTACCATCTGCTGATAGCGGACGTGGTCACGGAGCAGAGAACGACAAAATACAAGTTCGTCTACGAATTTTTGGGCCGCGATCTCGGACGGATCGCGGACATCGGATGTGGGCCGGGCGTCTTTTTCCAGTACGTTTGCCGTAACGCGAAGTTCGTATTCGCCGCCGATGTGGACCGCGCGTCGCTAAGCCGCACATTTGCGCGGCACTCGCGCGAAAAAAATCTCGCGCCGCTGGTGATGCGCGCCAACGAGATTCCCCTTCGCGATTCTTCTCTCGACACCGTCCTGTTCCTCGAAGTCCTCGAACATCTCGAAGACGACGCGGGCGCGCTCCGCAACATCGCGCGAATTCTTCGCCCGGGCGGAAAACTTGTCCTCTCGGTCCCGGTGCCGCCGGGCGAAATCGACGCCGACGAATTCGGCCACAAACGCGAAGGCGACTCGCTCCCCGAAATCCTCAAACTGCTCGAAAATGCAGGTTTCAAAGTCCACCGCACCGCCTACGCCCAATTCAAATTCTCCCGCCTCGCCGATCGCATCATCCGCGCGTGGCGCAAATCGCTGCACATCCAGGCGCCATGTTTCATCGGCTGGATCAGCTACCTCGATCTCGTCCTCGACGCGAAACGCCGCCAAAACGGCGATTTTGAGCCGCTGGACCTCGTCGTACTGGCGGAAAAGCCCTAACACTTCCAAAAACTACCATCCGCATTTGTTCGTGTTTACAACCCACGTTCGCCAGAGTAGAACACACGCTCTTATTACAAATGCAGGGCCGGCAACCCTTCCCGAGGAGCACACAAAATGCCGGAAAGTTGGGCCGTTCACCTTTGTGACGGCAGACTTCATCTAACCGCGCGCGCGCCAACTCGCGGCCATCCCACCGATTTGCCGGCGGCATTCCCCGGCAGAACCATGGCTGGTTCTTTTTCTGTCTCACAGGTATTTCGTGAATCCATGTCTGCTCAAGGTGCCTTTCATGAACATCCTTATTTGCTCGACCGTATGGTCTCCCGCGATCGGCGGCGTTCAAAGCGTTACCAACACTCTCGCCCGGGGCCTCGCCCGCGAATCGGCTCAAAGCGATGACGATCCTGTCGAGGTGACTGTTGCGACGCCGACCCCCGCAGGCGAAACGCTCGAGCAGGACGAAATGCTGCGGGTCGTCCGTGATGCCGGAATCCTTCGACTTCTTTGGCTTATCTGGAAATCCGACATCGTTCATCTGGCGGGTCCGGCTCTCGTGCCTCTCTTCCTGGCGTGGCTTCTTCGCAAGAAGGCCGTAATTCACCATCACGGTTATCAGGCGGGCTGTCCGGACGGATCGCTTGTCCATTACGTTGATCAACGGAATTGCTGCAATTCCTTCGCGGCGGGCGACGTGCAGGAGTGCCTGCGGTGCCGCGAGGCAAATGTGGGTTGGCTGCGAGGGATAGTTAGTGTCGCTCTGGCATAACCGCGGCTTTGGCTCTGCCGGCGCGTGGCCGCCAATATCGCCGTGAGCAGCCATGTAAATGAGCGCCTGAGGTTGCCACGCACCACGACGATTTACAACGCGCCAGCCGAACTTCCGGATTGCCCTTCGGATGACTTCTTGTCTACGAAGCCATCTTCCCGATTCGTCTTGGCTTCAGACGTACCTCTGATCGCCTTCGTCGGACGCCTCAGCTCTGAGAAGGGAGTTCCGGTCCTGCTGCACGCGCCGGCATCTCTGGCCGACGAAGACGTCGATTTTCGCGTGCGAATCATCGGCGATGGTCCGGAAGGAGCGAGGCTCGCGATTCTCGCGTGGTCGCTGCGGCTACGCGAGCGGGTCGAATTCACGGGCATTTTGGAAGGTGACGCTCTCGAAGCCGCTGTATCAAGCGCCGTCGCCGTCGTGGTGCCGTCGCTCGCCGAGGAATCTGCAGGTCTCGTGGCCATCGAACAGATGATGCGCGGCCGAGTGCTGATCGCTTCCGATACGGGCGGCCTCGGCGAAATCGTCGGCAACGCTGGCCTGAAGTTCCCTCCCGGCGACGTCCCGGCGCTGACGGCTTGTTTGCGTCGCGTCCTCGGCGATCCTGAATTGCGCGTGGCTCTCGGCCGGGCAGCTCGATCCCGCGCGCTCCAGCATTTCACACAACAGCGCATGGTCGAAGACCACCTGCAGCTCTACCGCAGAATCCTGGCGCGGCCATCCCCGATCCAACCGCCGGCGCCTGCGATCTCGCGAGTCACTCCCTCCGGACGCCAGAAGCGTGCCAGTTGAAGATTCCCGTCGCTTGGCGCTTGCGGGGCGAGCCGCCGGTCGGGGATAATCGTGCGTTCGTCCTGGCCCTCTCAAATCGGTGAATAGTTGAATCTGCGAGTTGAATCACCCAAACAGCAGACGGTCGTCGGCCTGGGTCTGACCGTCCTTAGCCTCGCTCTTGCCTATGAGATCGGCGGCTGGATCGCCGGCGAAAATCTCAAACAGGTCGAGTACCTCTTCGTTGTCGCGGCCATTGCGGTTGCCAGCGTCACCATCTTGCGCAATTGGCGCGCCGGATTTTACATCTTCCTGGCCTGGGTGCTCTTCGAGGACGCCATCCGCAAGTATCTCGGCAACGACATGATGATTTACTTCGGAAAAGATTTCCTCGTAGCCTTGATCTACATCTCGCTATATCTCGCGGTGCGCGACAAGAGGGACCGCATTTTTCGCCCACCCTTCCTGATAGTGCTCAGCCTTTTTTTCTGGTGGGCCGTGATCCAGGTCCTAAACCCGAATTCGCCGAGTTATCTCTACGGCTTCCTGGGACTCAAGATTGATTTCTTTTATGCGCCGCTGATGTTCGTAGGCTATGCTCTCATCCGCTCGGATGAAGATTTGCACGAATTTCTCGTTGTCAGCATGTTGCTCGCTGCTGCGGTCGCCGGGCTAGGAGTGATCCAAGCTATCTTCGGGCCCGGATTTTTGAACCCTGCGACTCTGGCTCCAGAAATTCGCGAGCTCGGCGATCTGTCGAAAGAGTCGCCGATTACCCACCAGATCATTCACCTCCCTTCTTCCGTGTTTGTCAGTGCTGGGCGCTTCAGCGGATATCTGTTTTCGGTGTCGGTACTCGGGATTGGGGCTGCCGGATACTTTCTGCTGAGCGCTGCTCGAAGACGCTGGATTATTTTCGGCGCGCTCGGCGTGATTGCGGTGGCCATCGCGCTGTGCGGGTCGCGAGGCGCGCTGATTTTGAGCGCAGGTAGCGCGGCGTGCATGAGCGCAGCCTTTATGTGGGGCGCGCCGTGGAGAACCCGCCAGGTCTATCGGATGTTGAAAGCTATACGCCGCAGCGCAATCATCATCGCGATCGCCGTGGCCGTGATGACCCTTGTATTTCCAAAAGAAATTGGCTCCCGCTGGGCCTTCTATTCGGAGACTCTCGATCCCCGCAGCACCGCTTCCGAACTTACCAAGCGCGTGTGGGATTATCCCATTTATAACTTGACGATCGCCTTCTCCGTACAACACTGGGTGATGGGCTACGGGACCGGCACTGCTTCTCTCGGCGCACAGTACGTGGCGAAGATCTTTAAACAACGGAAGCCCGAAGTCGCCGTGGAGTCCGGTTGGGGCTCGCTGGTGGTCGAGCTGGGAATTTTTGGCCTCGCTCTTTGGTTCCTGTGGACCACGGTGCTAATCTATGGATGCTGGCGCGTGGTTCTCAGACTTCGCCAGACGCGCCTGTTTCCCGTAGGCTTCGGAGCGTTCTGGTTCATCGCGGTGATGTTGATTCCGGAGACTTATGCCAGCCTGAACGTCTACCAGGACTACGTGCTTAACGCCTATCTCTGGCTGTTGATCGGCGTCCTCTACAGGCTTCCCGAGCTTCTCGTGGCGCGACCTGTGCCCTTGCCGGCTCGCGCTACATCGCGGTCGCTCGTCGAGCAGTTGGTGCCCTAAAGGAGCCATTCCCACGTGTGCGGCATTGACGGGATTGCGGCGCGTTCCCTGTCTCCCGCGCATGTTTCCGCGTGCCATGCCCTCACCGCGGCTCTCGCACATCGCGGGCCTGATAGCAATGGAGTCGAATCCGTCGGGAATTGCGTTCTCGGCAATACGCGGCTGGCGATTCTTGATCTGAGCGAGCGCGGCCGCCAGCCGATGCCGAATGCGGATCGGTCTTCCTGGATCACCTATAACGGCGAATGCTACAACGCCGGAGAGCTTCGCGAATGGCTGGTGTCGCGAGGGCGGAAATTCCATTCGGGAACAGATACGGAAGTCGTGCTGCAGCTTTACGACGCGATCGGTGATGCCTGCGTCGAGCGGCTGCGCGGAATGTTTGCTTTCGCGATCTGGGACGCACGGAAGAATCGCTTGCTCCTGGCCCGCGACCGCCTCGGGATCAAACCGCTCTACTATGCATTGACATATGACTCGATTGTTTTCGCGTCAGAAATTAAGGCGCTTCTTGCTTCCGGGACTGTTTCTCGCCGCATCGCGCCGCACGGCGTCCGCGCTTTCCTCCAACTCGGACACATTCCGCCGCCCTGGACATCGCTGGACGGCGTCCAACCGCTTGAGCCGGGCCATCTGGCTGTCTGGCAAGATGGCAAATTCGAGAAGCGAAGCTATTGGGAGTTGAAGCCTCACGCAAACGGAACCGGCGCGAAAAACGTAGCGAATGAAGACGGTGCATTGCCGGAGCAACTGATCGAGGCAACTCGCCTACATTTGATTTCGGACGTGCCGGTCGCATTGTTTTTGAGCGGCGGTGTAGACTCGGCAGCACTGGGAGCGCTGGCACAACGAGCCGGAGCCGATAAGCTCACCGCGTTAACGATCGGGTTCGACGATCCCGCGCTCGACGAATCCGAGCCGAGCCGCCGCACCGCCGAGTTACTCGGCATTCCGCACCGCGTTCTGCGCCTCACGGCGCGCGAGACGCACGATTCGCTCGACCACGCTATCTGGGCGATGGATCAGCCGAGTGTGGACGGGCTGAACGCCTATTGGATTTGCCGCACTGCAGCTCGCGCTGGCTTCAAGGTCGCGCTGAGTGGGCAGGGAGGGGATGAATTATTTGGCGGATATGCATCGCTGCGTTGGTTCGAGCGCTTTACGCACGCAGCGGCCTGGTTGCGGCCTGTGCCTCGCGGCTTCGCCGCCGCCATGCTCGACCACGACGCCTTCCCGTTTCGCTGGCGGAAGCTCGCTTGTCTCGCGGGCGCCGACGATCCATTTGTTGCTGCTGAACTCGCGGTGAAAATTCATTTCCTGCAGCGCGACGTCCACGAGCTGCTTGATCCTGAACTCGCGGCGGCGGGCGAGGACGGCGAATTCCCGGAGCGCGGCGAAGAGGCGGGCGCGCATCTCCGCGAATGGGCCGGGCGCGCTAGCGGCGCGGATTTACTGGAAAAAGTCGCGTACCTCGATATTCACGCGCATCTCGAGCCGCGCCTCCTGCGAGACGCCGACGCGATGAGCATGGCCCATAGTCTCGAACTGCGACCTGTGTTTCTCGACCACAAGCTTGTCGAATTCGTTTTCGCCATGCCGGCCTCGTTGCGGATGCAGTATAAAAAACTGCTCCTCGAATCCATGCGCAGCGTGATGACAGACGACACTTACCGGGAAATCGCGGGGCGTCCGAAGCGCACGTTTTCGTTTCCATTCGCCGAATGGCTTGCAGGCGAATTGCGTCCGGAAGTTGAGGCGGCATTCAGCGATGATCGCGTTCGCTGTGCGGGCATTCTGAATCCTGCGGCGGTGCGAAGCGTATGGAAGCGATTCCTTGAGCATCCCGGACGGGTGGGATGGTCGCGCATATGGTCGCTTTTCGTTCTGCAGCGCTGGTGTGAGACGATGAAGGTCACACGCTGACATCTGATGGCTCGCTCGAAACCTATCCTCGCTGTCGTCTCTCCTTTCATCGATAAGCGTCATGGAACCGAGCGCCGCGTCGCCGAGTGGACTTCGCGTCTCACGCGCGATTACGACGTCCACGTCTATAGCCAGCGCGTCGAAGATCTCGACCTCGCCGGCCTGACCTGGCATCGCATCCCCAAGATTCCGGGGCCGCACCTAGTGAATTTCGTTTGGTGGCTATGGGCGAATCATGCCTGGCGATGGTGGGACCGGCGATTCCGCGGAATTTCGCAAGATCTCGTGTTTACCGCCGGGACGAATTGCCTTGATGCGGATGCGATCTCGATTCATATCGTGTTCGCGGAATTCGAACGCCAGGTGCGTCCAGAGTTGAGCTTCGGCCGGAATTCGATTGCATCGTGGCCGCGGCTGATTCATCGCCGGCTTTACTATCGCTTGGTGCAGGCGCTCGAGCGGCGGCTCTATGTGCAGCCACGCGCGCAGCTCATCCTGATCGCGAGCAAGACGCAGGAAGATCTCGATCGCTTCTATGGCAAACATGAGCCGTTGCCGGTGGTTTATATGGGCATCGACCACATCACGTTCAATGCGCAGATGCGCGAAGCGCGGCGCGGCGATGCGCGGCGCGAACTGGGCATCGCCGATGATCGTTTTGTTTTTCTGCTCGTAGGGAACGACTGGCGGAAGAAAGGGCTCTTCACGCTCCTCGATGCCATGCCGCACTTGGCTGATTTGCCGGCGATGCTGCTAGTCGCAGGAAGCGATGAAACTCATTCGTATCAGAAGCAGATACATGACGCGCATCTCGAAGATCGTGTGCGATTTCTCCCATCGCGCGGTGACGTGGGCTTTTATTACGCGGCCGCGGATGCGTACGTCGGCCCTTCGCTCGAAGATACGTTTGCGCAACCTCCGGCCGAGGCGATGGCTTGCGCTCTGCCCGTGATCACGACAGTGACGAACGGTACAGCTGAAATCATGACCAATGGCGTGGATGGAATTCTTCTAAGCGACCCTTCGGACGCGCGAGCGCTAGCTGCGGCGATGCGTTCGCTTTGCGTGGACCGCGAACTCAGTCGGCGGTTAGGGGAAAATGCAGCGCGGACCGCGCAGCAATATACCTGGGATCGCAACGGCGAGCAGTTCCGCGAGATTTTTGCGCGAATCCTGGGCCGCAAGGAGAAGTCCCATGCTGCGGCTATCCGTCAAGAATCGTGAGTCAGGCGTGACGGGACGGCGGGACCGAGCGATACCATTCCACGAATTTCTTGATGCCGTCTTCGAAAGTGGTCGCCGGAGAGTAGCCGAGCGCGGCCTTTGACTTCGTAAGATCAGCCCAGGTTAGAGGGACGTCGCCCGCTTGCATGGGCTGCGGCGAGCGGTTGGCCTTGCGGCCGATGACTTGCTCGATGGCGGCGATCATCTCGTTCAGCGTCACCGGATGCGAGTTGCCGAGATTGAAGATGTCGAAGCGCGCGCCATTAGCAATAGGTGGAGTGAACTCGAGCGCACCGAAAACTCCTGCGACCACATCGGTGACGTAAGTGTAGTCGCGGCCGGCCGAGCCGTCACCGTAAACAGGGACCGGCTTCCCGGCTTCGATCAGAGCCGTGAATTTGTGAATGGCGAGATCGGGGCGTTGGCGCGGACCGAAAACAGTGAAGAATCGCAGGCAGATCATCGACATGGGATAAAGATGTGCATAAGTGCAGCAGAGCATTTCTCCAGCGATTTTCGTGGCGGCATAAGGAGAGATGGGCTGGAGATTCATCTCGCCTTCGACAAACGGAGCTTTGCTGGCGGCGCCATAAACGGAGCTGGACGAGCCGAAAATGAAATTCTGCACGCGGAATTCGCGGCAAAGATCGAGAAGATTGAGAGTGCCGGAGACATTGACGCGTTCGTAGAGCTGCGGCTGTTCGATCGAGGGGCGCACGCCGGCGCGTGCGGCAAGGTGAATCACCGTATCCGGGCGGAACGCACGAAAGATTTCGCGAACGCGCGGGGCATGACAGATATCCGCTTCGAAGAACTCGAATCGGCCTACACGCCGCACATCTTCAAGATTGGCGCGCTTCCAGGCGGGGGAATAGAAAGGGTCGAGCGAATCGACAATGGTGAGCTTCGCGCCGCCGCGGACCAGCGCTTCGGCCACGTGCGAGCCGATGAATCCGGCGCCGCCTGTAAGCAAAATTTTTCGCGCCGCATCTACCAAGAATTCCTCTGCCATCGCGGTCCACAAATCAGACTATCAACAATCTTGGCGCGGGGAAAGATTCGCGAGGCGACGCTTGCTGTTTCACGCTACAGCCCGGCGTGGGAGAATGTGGCCCGGAAGGTGCGATGATTGTCGGACTTTTTCCGGATTTGCTTCCCGCGGGGGGAGTGCAGCTTGCCGGGCGGCATACCGCGGCGGTGTTGGCGCGCTGGGCTGCTGAGCGCGGCTCGGAAATACGAATTCTCAGCTTGAACGATCCGGAAGGGGAGCTTCAATTAAACGTGGCGGGAGTGCCGGTGCCATTTACCGGCTTTGGACGATCGAAGCGGCGATTCACATCGCGGGCTGTAGGGCTCGCTCGCGGAGCGAAGATTGTGTTGGCGGCGCATCCGCATTTGGCAGTGCCTGCGTCGGCGATGCGTGCGCGCTCGAACAAATTCTGCCTAGTGGTGCAGGCGCATGGAATCGAAGTTTGGAAGCCAATGAGCGGGCTGCGGCGGATTTGTTTGCGGCGCGCGGATGTTGTGACCGCGCCGAGCCGCGATACGGCGGCGAGGCTGCGCGATACGCAACGGGTGCCCAATGAAAAAATTCGCGTCGTACCCTGGGGGCTCGATCCTGCTTTCCTCGAGCTAGCAAACCGCGCTGCGGAATTCTCGCTGCCCAGGGGGGCTCCGAATTCGCGGTATGTGTTAGCTGTGGGCCGCTGGTCTTCGGCCGAGCGATACAAGGGCTTCGATACGTTGATTCGCGTTTTGCCGGGCCTCCTGCGTGACACGCCGGACCTACATCTCGTGCTCGTCGGAGATGGCGACGATCGGCCGAGCCTTGAGACGCTGGCGAAGGAGATGCGCGTCGAGCAGCGCGTGCACTTTCTTTCGGGCATTTCGCGTGAGCAGCTTGTTGCTTGTTACGCCGGCGCGGATGTATTCGCCCTGCCCAGCGGCGGAGAAGGATTCGGATTGGTTTTTCTGGAGGCGATGGCGTTAGGCAAAGCGGCAGTAGGTGGCAATCACGGCGGAATTCCCGATATCATCGAAGACGGGGTCACCGGCTTTCTCGTCACGCATGGCGATGAGGGCCAGCTTAGCGAGAAATTGAATTTGCTGCTGCGAGACCCGGCACTGCGCGACGAGATGGGGCGGCGCGGGCGAGCCAGAGTTACGCAGAAATTCGCGTTCGAGATTTTTGAGGCCGGACTCCGAGATATCCTGTCAAAATCCTGCCGCCAGTGAACGCGAAACGGCGGGAGCTATTCTCGATATTGCCCCTCCACGGAATGCAGTGAAGATTCTAAAGGTTTCACAGGCATATCATCCCTTCCTGGCAGCGGGCGGACCGCCGACAAAGATTCGCGCCATTGCGACGCGGCTTGCACAACACGGCCACCGAGTGACCGTGCTGACCGCAGACCTGGGTCTCCGGCGAAACGGTGATGGCCCTGCAGATCTCGAGCTGAATCGCTGGGGCTGGACGAGCGAGGAAGACGGCGTTGAAGCAATTTATCTGCAAACGCTGGCGCGATATCGGGCGCTCACGGTGAACCCGGGTGTGATAGGCTTCTGCAGAGAAGAACTTCGAGCCTTTGCCCTGGCCCACCTCTATGGCTTGTACGATCTCTTGGGACCGCGGGTTGCACGCTCCTGTTCGAGCAGAGGCACGCCTTATGTCGTTGAGCCGATGGGAATGTACCGGCCGATCGTGCGGAACTTGTTTCTGAAGAATTTGTACCACCGATTGCTCGGAGACCGATTGATGCGGGAGGCGCGATTCGTGATCGCGACTTCGGAGCAAGAGAGGCGGGAGCTTGCGGCGGACGGAATCGATGAAACTCGAATCGTAGTCCGCCGGAATGGGATTGAAGCGCCGGAGACAATGCCTGAGTTCCGTCGATTCCGCGAGCGATTCGGGATTCCGGTCGATGCGCGAATGATTCTGTTTCTCGGCCGCTTGGTGCCGAAAAAGAATCCGGACATCTTGATCTCGGCGTTTGCCCGCTGGCGCGCAAATGCCGGAACTGCAACGCGCGCAATTCTCGTGCTTGCGGGGCCACGCGAAGATGCGAACTATGCAAGGCAATTAGAGCAGCAGTCCACGGAACTACGGCTGGGAGATGACGTTCGATTCACCGGGCCGCTTTACGGCGAGGAAAAGTGGCGCGCCTATCGCGATGCGGATGTGTTCGTGCTGCCCTCGCAGAATGAAAATTTCGGCAATACAGCAGGCGAATCTGCGGCTTGCGGCACCCCAGTGATTGTTACGGATCAGTGCGGAATCGCTCCGTGGATTGACGGACGCGCAGGCGTGGTTGTGCCATGCGATGTTGACGCGATAGAGAATGCGTTGTCTTCGCTGCTCTCGAATCCGCGGCTGAGGGAACAATTTCAAGAAGGCTGCGCGAGAGTGACGCGAGAACTTTCGTGGGACGAGCCGGTCGCGCACTTAGAATCGCTCTATCGGCAATGTGTGGAGGAGACACCGGCACGATGACCGGCGGCAAAATCTTCGAAGGCACGTGGAAGGTTTTCAGCGTCCTGTTCGCAGCCTCCGTGGTGTTTTTCATCGTCGCGGCGTGCTGGGAATATTCAACCCGGCGGTATCTGCACGGATTCTCGGACGCGATCGTGCCGGCCACGGCCTCTCCGATTGAGAAGGCGGAAGCCATCCTGACTTGGATGGAGCACGGCCCCGCGCGCCGTGAAGCTCCGCAGCACGGCGACGACAATATCCGCGAACCCGAAGAATCGCTGAATTATGCGTCGCTCTTGCGCGTGTGCGGCTCAGCAACGAATGCATTTGTGAATCTCGCGAACGCCGGAGGTTTGCCGGCGCGGCGCCTGTTATTGATGGGCGACGAGAGATCGACGAATCACGTGGTCGCCGAAATTTGGACCGGAGATCGCTGGATCGTGGTGGACCCGTCGTTCCGTTTCATCCCGCGCGGCGCCGATGGCCAGCCTTTGACCCGCGAAGAATTGAGCGATCCGGAGGTGTTCGAACGGGTGGTCCAGAGCGTGCCGCATTACGATCCGCGATACAACTACGAGCATACCTCTCATCTGCGTCTCGCGCGCGTGCCCATCGTCGGTCCCATATTGCGGAGCGCGCTTGAGTCAATCGCTCCCCAGTGGAGCGACTCGATCTATATCACGCTACTGGCGGAACGCCGTTCATTTGCGGCAGTGATCATTTCGGGGCTTTTGTGTCTGTTCTTTTTAGTGGCGCGGATGATTCTTCGTCGAATCAGTGAATCGCGGCTGGGAATTCATCGGATCAGATTCCGGGAGCGACTATGGCGGGCATGTCGGACGTTTCTTCGCGAAGTGAATTGAACGATCGCGATTAGAGCTTGGCGGAATGAGTTCTTACATACTCGCGAGCGCAAGCTCCCAAGACCCGGTGCCGGATGAGTGCCGCACCAGAGCCAAAAAACACTGCCAACTGGCTCTTTTGATTTTCGCCCTCAACCTGATCTCCGCAATCTTATTCATTGCCTTTGTCAACCGTCCGGTCTACGACGATGAATATAACATCGTCGACGTCCATTCATATGCCACGAATGGAGCGACCTCGGCCGCCATCCGAGAGCAGAGGAACGCTCCCGGCCCGGCAAGCTACATTTGGATGGCTACGGCGGTGCGCGTTCTGCGCGGCGGCGAACTGCGTGATGCACGAATCGGAGCTGCTTTGAGTTGGGTGCTGCTGGCCGGCGGCACGCTCGCCTTCGTTCGCTACGGCGCTTATGCACAGGAATGGTGTGGAGCGATGCTGGTTCTTTGTGTATTTCCACATGCCGTGGAGGCGACCGCTACGGTCCTGACGGAAGGGCCGGCGCTGCTTTTTGCGATATTAGGGGCACTCGCCTGGATCGAATTTTCAGCGCGGGAAAAAACCACGGCCGGTAGCGTGGCGCTCGGAATCATCGGCGGCCTTTCGATGGGGATTGCGGTGACTTCGCGGCAATACTTTCTGGCGCTGCTGCCGGCGGCGGCATTTTTCGCGGTGTGGAACTTCCGGCTTGGCGATCATCGGCGAAGCTCGCTCTGGAAGACTTGCGCGGCACTTTCACTGGCCTTGGCCGCACTCCCAGTCATTGTGCTCGCGATGATATGGAAAGGCGCGACGAGCCCTTCAATGGCGGCGGGCGCGACGTATGCCAACTGGCAGATAAAGGCGGGCGCGAATTTCTTTCGCCCGGGCGCTGCGCTTCTTTATACCGCCGTTTATCTCTTGCCGTTGAGCTTTCCCGTGATGCTTCGCTTGAGACGGGCTTGGCATTGGCGCGCGACCCCGGTTGCGATTCTCGCGGGCCTGGGCGCCGCGCGATTTCATTCGCAACTATTGCAACCTGGCCCGCTACGATCTGGGCTTTACGGGATCGCACGCGGTCCCGTGGTCGTAGCTGTGTCGTTCGGAGTACTCGTCGCGATTGCGATGTTCAACACGTTCGCGCTCGCCCAAACGTTGTGGGAATCGAAGGTGGTGTCGCTTTCGCGGCCTGCGGTGACCTTCGCGCTGCTTGCGGTCGCCATCTTCATCGCCGAACAAGTTGGCGTCGGAGGAAACGCTCCGTTCTACGATCGCTACATGCTGCAAATTGCGCCGTTCCTCGGGATCATTTCGTTCGCGGCTGTTCAACGGCTCGGCTACGGACGCCTAGCCGTATTGGCCGGAATGTCGGTATTGAGCCACGCGATTCTCTGGCGCTATGCTTTTGGTCCTTGAATTTCGCGCTTGGTGGGCAACTTCGAGTGTTCGACGGGACGCATTGAGCTGATGTGCGGAATCTGCGGCATCATTGGATTTGAGAATCGGACCGAAGCTGAGCCGGCCGTGCGGCGGATGATGGCGAGGCTTGTCCATCGGGGGCCGGATGAAGAGGGAATGCTGGCCGCGCCCTGGGCCGTGCTCGGCATGCGGCGATTGAGCATTATTGATTTGCCAGGCGGCGGTCAGCCCGTTTGGAATGAGGACGGGACACACGCGGTCATATACAACGGCGAAATTTATAATTTCGGCGAGTTGCGAGCGGAGCTTGAGGCGCTCGGACACCGGTTTCGCACGCGATCGGATACGGAGGTAATCGTTCACGCATACGAGGCTTGGGGCGCGGATTGCGTGCAGCACTTGCGCGGAATGTTTTCGTTTGCTGTAGCGGAGATGCCCGGCGGCCGGGATGGCGCCGTGACGCGCGTTTTTCTGGCGCGCGATCGATTTGGAATCAAGCCGCTGTACTACGCATTTGCCGGCTCAAAGTTCGTATTCGCTTCCGAAGTGCGCGCGTTGCTCGCCTCGGAGCTCGTCCCGCGCGAGATTTCAGCGGGGGCCGTGGCGAGTTATGTTTTGTTCGGCTCGGTGGGCGAGCCAATGAGTTTGATCGATGGCGTGGCGTCTTTACCTCCGGCACATCGAATGACCGTGGATCCGGCTCGTCCGGCAGAAGCGAGTAGGCCTGAGGCGTATTGGGGAGCGGACTCGGTTCGCAGCGCCGTAAACCACGCAGGGGATGGTGAACGCGATCGGCCCGAAGCCAGCGTGCGCGCGCTGCTCGAAGATTCCGTGCGGAAGCATCTGATCGCGGATGTGCCGATCGGCGTTTTTTTGAGCAGCGGGATTGATTCGACAGCGTTAACCGCACTCGCGAGCCGCGATCGCGCAGGCTTGCACACGTTCACACTGATTTTTCCGGAGTTGGAATTCAGCGAGGCGGAGATTGCCCGGCGGACGGCGAGGCAATTCGGCACCGAGCACGCGGACATCGAGTTGAGCGGCGAGGAAATGCTGGCGCGCACGGATGAGGCGATCGCGGCATTCGATTCGCCCAGCATGGACGGGATCAACACCTACTTCGTTTCCTGGGCGGCGCGGCAGGCGGGATTGAAGGTGGCGCTTTCGGGCTTGGGCAGCGACGAAATCTTTGGCGGATACTCGACGTTCCGGACCGCTCCGCGACTGGCACGATTGGCGAAGATTGCGCTGGCGACACCGGCGAGATTACGTCAGGCGCTTGCACCGGCAATCGATTTTTTTGGCGGCCGAATCAGCCATGGCGACGCGGGGCGCAAGTTGTCGGCGGCCTGGGCTGAGCCTGATTCCTTGCCGGATACTTATTTCCTCGCGCGCGCGCTATTCGCGCCGGCTCAGGCTGCGGAATTGCTCGGCCGGCATTCAGATTCATGGAGCGGCGCCGCAGCGGGGCGCTGGCTCGAAGAGACCGTGCGGCAAGCTGGAACCTTGCAAGGCGCGGCGCGGATTTCGTGGCTCGAGCTGCGGACATACATGGCGAGCACGCTGCTGCGCGATACCGATGGAATGAGCATGCGCCATTCGCTCGAAGTGCGCGTGCCGTTTCTCGATCATCCGCTGGTGGAATGTGCGCTGGCCTCGGCAGAGACGAACGCGACTGACGGAGACGAGCGGCCGAAGGCTTTGCTTCTCGCGGCGCTGGGAGATTTGCTGCCCGCGGAAGTTGTCGAACAACGGAAACGTACGTTTACGCTGCCGTGGGAAGAATGGATGCGCGGAGCGCTGCGCGGGCGCGTGGGGAAGTCCTTTGCAGAGTGGTCGCCGCGGCTCGATGCGCATGTTCCCGGAGCAGCAGCGCGCGGAGTTTGGGATGCATTTCTTGTTGGGCGGACAAGCTGGTCGCGGCCCTGGGCGCTTTACGTGTTGAACGAATGGGTGAAGCAGAATCTCGAAAGCATCGGCGCACCGGCGCAGATTTCCAAAGCAACATCCGTAATCCCCGCAGTGACGTAACGGCCCGAACGTCTCTATAATCATTTCCGCACGAATCCGATGATCATTCTTGGGATCAACGCGTATCACGCAAATGCTTCGGCGGCGATTGTCGTCGATGGGCAGCTCATCGCCGCGGCGGAAGAGGAACGCTTCAATCGCGTGAAGTATGCGGCGGGATTGCCGGTGCAGGCGATTCGATATTGCCTCGTCGAGGCTGGAGCGACTCTGGCGCAAGTGGACCACATTGCGATTCCGCGGAATCCCTGGGCGCGGATGGGAACGAAGTTGCGCTACGCATTGCGCATGCCGCGATTTGCGATCGAGCGCGCGCGAGTGATGGCGCGATTTTCGGGAATCAAGGAAGAGCTCGCAACGGCGTTCGAGATGGATCCCGCGGCGATTCGCGGCGCATTTCATCGCATCGAGCATCACGTGGCGCATTTGGCCAGTGCGTATTTTGTTTCGCCATTCGATCGCGCCGCGGTCCTTTCGGTGGATGGGCTGGGCGATTTTGCCAGCGCGATGTGGGCGGATGGCGAGGGCGCGGCGCTTTCGCTCCACGGGGCGACTACGTTTCCTCATTCGCTGGGAATGTATTACACGGCGCTGACGCAGTATCTCGGTTTCTGGAAATTCGGCGATGAATACAAAGTGATGGGCCTGGCCGCGTATGGCACGCCGCAATTTCTCGATGCGTTTCGAACAATAGTGCGCGCCGATGCAGGCATGAAGCTCCGATTGAACCTCGATTATTTCACGCATCAGCGGCAGGGGCCGGAAATGACCTGGCGCGATGCGGGAACGACTCCAGTGCTCGGGCGACTATATTCGGAGCGGCTGGAGAAATTGCTAGGGCCGGCGCGGCGCGCGGATGAACCGCTCGGGCAGCGGCATCGCGATCTCGCAGCGAGCATGCAGGCGCGCCTGGAAGAAGTGTTGCTCGAGCACGTGGTGGAATTGGCCGCGCGGACGAAGCAAAAGGCGTTGTGCCTGGCCGGCGGCGTTGCGTTCAATTGCGTGGCGAATGGAAAAATGCTGGAGCGAACGCCGTTTGAGCGAATTTACGTGCAGCCGGCGGCAGGCGATGCTGGATTGTCGGTGGGCGCTGCGTTTGCTGTGGAGCACACAGTTCTCGGTCGGCCAAGGGCGTTTGTGATGGAGCACGCCGGCTGGGGGCCGGGATTTTCACAAACGCAGATCAAGCGTGCGATTGACGAGCGCGTTGCGGGGAACGATAGCGTTGAAATTCAGGAGCTGGATGAAGACGCTTTGGTGGACGCGGCGGCTCACGAATTGGCCGACGGGAAAATTCTGGGCTGGTTTCAGGGCCGCGCCGAATGGGGACCCCGGGCACTGGGCAATCGCAGCATTCTTGCCGATCCGCGGTGCGCTGAGATGAAAGACGTCTTGAATCAGCGGATCAAGCATCGCGAAATGTTTCGGCCCTTCGCGCCTTCAATTCTGGAAGAAGCCACCGGCGAATACTTCGAGCGCACACAACCCTCGCCGTTCATGACCTTTGCTTATAGTGTGCGCCCGGAAAAACGCGCCGCCATCCCAGCACCGACGCATGTGGATGGCACGGCGCGCCTCCAGACGGTCAGCCGCCGTACGAATCCTTTGTACTGGAAACTGATCCGCGCGTTCGGCGACCGCACGGGCGTGCCCGTCGTGGTGAACACCTCGTTCAACGACAACGAGCCAATCGTCTGCCGGCCCGAAGAGGCGCTCGATTGTTTCCTGCGCACGCGAATGGACGTCCTGGTCATGGGCAATTTCGTTCTGCGGAAATCCGCGGTGATGAACGCGGGTGATGCGCCCGTGCAAGCCCCCGCGCGCCGGCTGGCATGAGTTCTCGCGCTTTCGAAATGCAACCGCTGTCGCTCCAACTCGAAAATCAGCCGTGCACATTCTGATCCTCAACGAGTACTACCCGCCCGATACCTCCGCGACCGCGAAGATGGCGGCGTTGGTTGCCGAAGCCCTGGCGCAAAAGCACCGCGTCACAGTCGTTGCGGGCCGCCCGTCGTACGATCCCGACGAAACTTATCCATATGCCTTATTGCGCAGGGATGTACGGAATGGCGTGACGGTCGAGCGCGTCGGCTCCACGGCATTTCTCCGGCACAAGATGCGGCGGCGCGTGTCGAATTACCTCACCTACCTCGCACTTGCCATGCCGCGAGCGTTGGCGATTCGAGCTGACCTAATTTTGGCGATGACGGATCCGCCGGTAGCTGGTATCGCCGGAGCTTTTGTGGCGTGGCTCAAGAGCCGGCCTTTCGTCTACAACATCCGCGACATGTATCCGGATATGGCGCTCGGCGGCGGGATCGTCGGCGATAGCGGCTGGGCGCGCCTATGGGAAAAAATGCACCGGCGCGCGCTGCGGCGAGCGGAGCGCGTAATCGTCCTCGGCGATGATATGCGCGAGCGCATCCTGCGCAAAGGCGTCGAACCCGATCGCGTGGTGGTCATTCGCGATGGAACAATGATTCCGGAAACTCTCGCGGAGCAGAGCCATCCGGCCGCTCAGGAAATTCGCAGCGGATATCCCTTTGTCGCGATTCACGCAGGCAATCTCGGCTTCTACGGAGCTTGGGACACGCTGCTACAAGCGGCGAAGCTGCTCGAACGCGAAAATATCGGGCTTGTCTTTGTCGGCGAAGGCGCCAATCGCGAGCGCCTGCAGCAAGCAGCACGAGGCTCCGCCAATGTTCGCTTCCTTCCATTCCGACCCGCAGAAGAAATTCCTCTGGTGATGGCGGCGGGAGATGTACATATCATTTCCGTTCGACGCGGTCTCGAAGGCGTCGTCGTTCCGAGCAAGCTATATTCAGTTCTCGCAGCAGGCCGGCCGGTGTTGGCCGTGGCTCCCGAAGAATCCGACGTCGTGCGCATCGTGCGCGAGGCGCGCTGCGGCTTGGCAGCCGATCCGGACGACCCGGCTGCGGCAGCAGCGGCGTTGCGGACGCTGCGCGACAATCCCCGCGAGTTAACCGATATGGGTCAGCGCGCCAGAGATGCTGCGAAGAAATATGTTAGAGTGAACGAGCTGAAACGATTCGTCGGGGTCATCGAAGAGGCGGCCAATCGTAGCATCCCGTAGTCTAACGAACGGAATTCAGCATCTTGGCGCGGAGTTAAATTGGCGTTATTCAGGCGCGCTTTCCGAATGCCTGGCGGCGCACAAACACTTGGGAAGCTCTGATGTACGGTGATCTGCTGGCGTTTTTCATCGCGCTTTTCGCCACCGCTGGACTGACCGTGCCCGTGCGCGGCCTTGCCTTGCGCACCGGCCTTGTGGACAAGCCCGGGCCGCGCAAAGTGCATCTGAAACCGATTCCCCTGCTTGGCGGGGTGGCCATTTACTTCGGCTTCGCGCTGGCGGTGCTGGTCACGTCGCACACGACGGCGCGCGAGCAAACCGTTAGCATTCTGGCGGGCGCGGCGCTTCTTGCGGTGATTGGCTTCCTCGACGACGGCGGCATGCTGCATCACCAAGTGAAATTGTTCGTGGGCATGCCGGCGGCAGCGCTTCTTCTGATCGCGTCAGGAATCCGCTCGCACATCATCTCCGCGTTCGTTCCGGGTGAGACGGGAATCATTCTCGACGCATGCCTGACGGTTCTGTGGGTTGTCGGAATCACCGCGGCATTCAGCATTTTCGATCACATGGACGGGCTCTGCGCCGGAATCGCCGCGATTGCCGCCTTGTTTTTTACTATCGCGGCAAATCAGGGCGGCCAGGTGATGGTGAGGACGCTCGGCGCAGCGGCGCTGGGCGCGGCGCTCGGATTTCTCGGCTGGAATTTCAAGCCCGCGAAGATTTTCATGGGCGACGGCGGCGCAATGTTCCTCGGCTTCCTTATGGCCACGCTGGGATTGAAGCTGCGCCCTGAAACGGGCGATTCGCAAGCCGGCTGGCTGATTCCTATTTTGATTCTGGGAGTGCCCATCTTCGATACGACGCTGGTATCCATCTCCCGCGCGCGCCGCGGATTGATTCCCTTCACCTCTCCCGGCAAAGATCACACCGCCCACCGGCTCTCAAATCTTGGTTTGGGACAAAGAGGCGCGGTGCTGGTTCTCTATGCGCTCGGAGGCTTCTTCGGCAGCATCGCAATCCTGATTCCGCTGCTATCGCCCGCCAAGGCCTTCGGACTCGCCGCCGTCGTCGGCCTCTGCGCGCTCGTGGCCATCTTTTTCCTCGAAAGCGCGCCGTACGAGCGGCAGCAAAAGTTTCAGAAACCTACAGCCATTCCCTAAATTCTACTCGGCGCGAATTCGTTTGTGGAATCCACCGCGTAGGATATACTTCCTTTCCCGACGCACGAGCCGCACGTCGATTTGTAAGTACGCAAGCGAGCGCACCTGCAAATCCCGAAGTCATCGTGAAATTTTTTGCTCGCAAGAGGGCATTTGCGGTCGCCTGACATGCAAAAATTCGAGAGCTAACACAAACGGTGAACTCGTTGTCAGGCCAGAACTCACACACCAAATCGCAGTCTCACGCCACATCCCAGAAATTGTTTGTAGCTGTCGTCGGAGGCTCTGCAGCGGGCTTTTTCACGGCTTCATTGCTCGCCCAGCGCGGCGTCCCGGTGCAAGTTTTCGAGAGAGCCGAGACGCTCGAGCCGATCTCGCGCACGCTCATCGTGACGCATAAGTTGCGCACTTTGCTCGGCCGCGCCGCCGCAGGCAGCGTGGTGAACGAAATCCGTCGCTTCGAGCTATTCACCGATGGCCGCGCCGCGAAAATTCAGCTCAATGAACCCGACCTGATCATCGAGCGCTCCACACTGATCCGCGGCCTCGCCGACGAGGCCCGGCGCGCCGGAGCCGAGATCACTCTAGGACGCCGCTTTCATGGCCTGCACAGCAATGGTGCAAGTCTGGTGCTGGATGTCGAGCGCAGTGCCGATGGCGCGCGCGAGGAAGTGCGCACGCAGACGGTCGTCGGCAGCGATGGCGCGGCAAGCCGCGTGGCGCAATCGGCCGGATGGCCGCGCCAGGAAACCGTGCCGCTCGTCCAGGCCATCGTCGAGCTGCCGAAAGACATGCCCGCCGAAACCGTGCGCGTCTGGTTCGTTCCCGACGACACTCCTTATTTCTATTGGCTGATTCCGGATTCCGCGAATCGCGGCGTGCTCGGATTGATCGGCGAATCGGGCCAGGAAACGCGCAAACATCTCGAGCGCTTTCTCGAGAAGCGCCATCTCGAACCCATCAGCTTTCAAGGCGCGCGCATCCCGGTTTACAACCGCTGGGTGCCAGTAAAGCGAAAAGTTGGCGCAGGTGATGTCTATCTAGTCGGCGATGCGGCGGCGCAGGTGAAGGTCACCACAGTCGGCGGAATTGTCACCGGATTCCGCGGCGCTCTCGGCGTTGCGGAATCAATCGTAAATCGCGGCGCGAGCCCCGAATTGCGGCGCCTGCGCCGCGAGCTGGACATGCACCTGCTCCTCCGCCGATCGCTTCATCATTTCCAGCAAAGCGACTATAGCCGCCTCGTCGATTTGCTCAACGATTCGGCGCGCCGCTCGCTCAGCGATTATTCGCGCGATGAAGCGCTAAAAGTAATCTGGCACATCTGCCTGAGCCAGCCCCGGCTGCTCCTCATGGGCCTGCGCGGATTATTGACGGGCGGGCGCATGTTCGCTCCGCCGCCGCGCACCTAGCTGCCTGCGACTTCCCTTTTCCTGCGAATCTTTCTCCACGTATAGTGTTGTGCGGTATGGCTTCTGAGGGCTACATTCTCGGGCTTTCCGCGCTGGCGCATGATCCGGCCGCAGCGTTACTCGATCCGAGCGGCAAGCTTGTCGCAATCGAAGAAGCCAAGCTGGCGCGCACGCGCGAAGCGACGGGGATTCCGCGCGAAGCCATCCGCTATTGCTTCGAGCGCGCCGGAATCACTTGGCGCGATGTTTCGAGCATCGCCGTAGCAAGCGAGCCGCGCAAAGCCTGGCGCCGTTCCACCGGCCTGCGCCTGCGGCAAGCTCCGCGCGCCCCGGTCGCCAGCGGCTATTACCTCAGCAAGTCGGTCGGCGAGCTAGGACGCGAACTAAATAATTTCCGCATCCTCGACGGAATGGCGGGCGATCCAGCGGGCCGCGTTATCGCCAACAGCCATCACGTTTGCCATGCCGCAAGCGCCTTCTTCGCCTCGCCTTTCGATCGCGCTCTCGTTCTCGTTATGGATGAACAGGGCGACGGCCGCTCGGCGCTCGCAGCAATCGGCGAAGGCACCAACCTCCGCGTCATAAATCAACTCTCGTTTCCTCATTCACTCGCCTGGGTCTATTCGCAGATCACCGAATTGCTGAGCTTCACTCCGCACAAGGACGAGCAGAAGATTCAATGGCTCAGCCTCTTCGGCGTGCCGGCCTACGAAGACATGTTTCTCGAAATGCTGCGCCGTGAATCCTCCCCGTGGCCAAATCTGAATCGGCGTTACTTCACGCGCGGATTTACAGGCCGTTTGGCGTTTTCAGATCTCTTTTACCATCAGCTCGGCATTTCGAAACCAGCAGAAAAGCTCACGAACGAGACGCTGCGCGCGAATCTCGCGGCAAGCATTCAGGCCGCGTGCGCCAAAGTCGCGATCGATCTTCTAGAATCACTTCGCAAGGAGGACGAGCTCGAGCACCTATGCCTCGCGGGCGGCCTGTTCCTGAATCCGCTTCTCGTTTCCGCAATCGAGCGCAGCACGAAGTTCAAAGATGTATTCGTGCAACCTGCCGCCGGAAATGAAGGCACCGCCCCGGGCGCGGCGTGGAACGAATGGCATGGGCGGTTAGGCCGAAAACGAGTCGCGCCGATGACTCACCTGTATTGGGGTCCGGCGTACTCAAATGATGACGTCAAGCAAGTGCTCGACAATTGCAAGGCCTCATACCGCTGGGCGAATTCCGACGCGGAGAAAATTCAAGCGGCGCTCCGGCTGCTGAGCGCGGGAAAAATCGTAGCGTGGTGCCAGGGCGCCGCGGAATTCGGCCCGCGCGCTCTAGGAAATCGCAGCCTGTTGGCGTCTCCCTGGGCGGCTTTCGTGAAAGAAAACCTGAACGACTACGTAAAGCACCGCGAATCATTCCGGCCTTTTGCGCTGGCCGTGCCGGCAGAAGACGCAGCGCGCTTCTTCGAATCTACTCGCGCAGCGCGATTTATGGCCTCCATGGGCGTCGTGAAACCGGAAGCGCGCGAATTACTTAAGGATTTTATTCTGCCGGGGAATTTGGTGCGCCTGCATGTAGTCGAACGCACCGCGAATCCGCTCTTCTGGCAATTGCTGAAGCAGTCGGCCGAGAATGCGCCAGCCCCGCTGCTGGTAAACACATCCTTCAATCTTTTCGGCGAGCCGCTCGTAATCACGCCGCGCGATGCCGTACGCAGCTACTTCTGCTCAGGCACCGATGCTCTAGTAATCGGCAATTTCATTCTCTCCAAGTCGTAACACCATCGCCCCGCTCTAGTGCAACGCGTATTTCTCAATCCACTTCAATTCTTCGCGCACCTTGATCTTCCCATGCCACGGATTTTTCTCCAGCGAATGTCCCTCCCCCGGAAAGATCAAAAGGGTAGTCGGAATTCCGCGCGTAAAAAGAGCACGTTCCAGCAAATATTGCTCCCCCACATAAACGCGCACATCGTCCTCGCCACCGACAACCAGCGTGGGCGTCGTCACCTTGTCGATCTGCCAAATGGCCGCTTCCGCCTCGTAATTCGCCTTCGCCTCCCATGGCTTTCCGCCCAAAAAATAAGCGTCGTCCATCGTCGTGTCGTCGTTCCCCCAGTTGATCACGTTCTCGACCGCGCCCGCGCCCGTAACCGCCGCCTTGAATCGCGTCGTCTGCGTGATGAGCCAATTCGTCATGTAACCGCCGTAACTGTAGCCGCCCACCGCCAGATGATTCGGATCGGCAATCCCTTCCTTCACCAGCGCGTCCACGCCTTCCAAAATATCTTTCCCCGGCCGCGATACGATGTGCGGAATAATTCCCAGCGCGAACGCGTCGCCGTATCCCACCGATCCTCGATAATTCGGCTCGAAAACCAGCCATCCGTTCGTCGCCGCCAATATTCCCCATTTATACCAATCCGCCTCGAAATAATTCGCGTCGGATTCCTCCGGGCCGCCGTGAATAAACGTGAATGTCGGAAGATTCTTCGCGTCCATTTTTCCCGGCGGGTACACGAGCATTCCTTCCACGGTCGTGCCGTCGTCCGCCGTCCAGCGATACGGCTTCCCCTGCGGCAAAGCGCGCTCGGCGAACAGCCGGTTAAAAGAAGTCAGAGGGCGCGCCTTGGCGATTTCCGCCGCGCTCTCTGCGAGGTAAACCTCGGAAGGCCGGTCCAGCGCGGAATAAACGAACGCGACGCGCGAAGTATGTGCCGCAGCCGAGAGTTTCTCGTACACGCCGGGCCATCCCGCACACTTCGAGAAATTCTGTCCGAGCGCAGGCTGCGTATACGCCTGCACCTCGGTACCAAGTTGCCCGGCCGCAAAAAGTTCCCCAGTAGATAAAACAGCGAAATCAAGAATGGCGCCGCTGAAGTCTGCGGCCCAGCGTGCGTGCGCACCCGGCGCGCCTTCCGCATGACCCGCGCTCGCCGCATCCGCATCCACCCAGTAAACCCTTTGCTGCGCATCCTCATAAGGGCCTTCCACCGAGCCGTACAGATACGAGAAGAATATGTGGCGGTTGTCCTTTGCCCAGTGAACATGCTCATAAACCGCCGCAGTGTGGCTCACCAGACGCGGAGTCGCAGCCCCGGTCGCCCCGAACTCAATCACATAAATCGCGTAAGGATCGAGCGACTCTTCGCGCTCTGATCGCGGCTCAGTGAAAAACGCGAGCCGCTCTCCGTTCGGAGAAATATCAAGTTGCGAGACGCGCTCGGAAACCGCCGCGATTTCATGCGTGGCCGGCGCGAGGTCACTCGCGGGCGCGCCTTTCGCCCGCGCAGACTCCACCGCCGCGACGTCCACGCGGAAAATCTCATCGCCGCGCTCCGATTCGCGGTACCGGATCACGTCTTTCCATTCCTTTTTGTGCGCCGCCTTCTCCTCCTTCGATCGCGGATGCTTCGTCGCGAAGAAGATCGATCGCGAATCCGCCGACCACGCGAACGCGTGCACGCTCTCGTCTCCCTCGCTGGCCGGAAATGCTTCGCCGCCGAAAGTCGAGATCACATAGAGGTGTTCCGGCGGCTCGGATTTCTCGGAACTCTCCGATTCGTCTTCCTCATCCCCATCGCCCTTCGATTTTTCTGCAGCCCGATCCGAGAAAAATGCGATCCAGCGGCTATCCGGCGACCATTGCGGTGAATGATCGTGGCCGGACTGTGTCAGCGGCGCGAGCGCGCCGTCGCCCGCGCCCGCGCGATAAAGCCAAAGATCGTCGCGATACCGGTTGGCCTCCCAATCGGTGCGCTCCGTGGCGATGGCCACAGCGCTGCCATCGGGTGAAACTCGCACCGTTGTGAAATCCACCGAATTGAAGAATTCATCCAGCGTGATAGGCGGCTTTTGCTGCGCCTCCGCGGGACGGCGCAGCGCGAAGCCGCATACCAACAGTGACCCTGCGATGGCGAGAACGAATGAAGGTCTGCGCATGGTTTCTCCTGAGGCGCGAGAAGATATACTCTGGGCGCGAATGAAGGTCAAGAAATCGAACGCAAATCTGACAGTTCTCACACGGAGCCGGTTTGACTGGCGTTCATAACTCGCAGCATCGCGGATCGCGCAAGCGCCGCTACTGGATTGCCGCCGTAGTCCTTCTAATCCTCGCGCTCGCGGGCGTCGTCGTGTTTCGCGGCATCGGGCGTTGGCTCGTGGTGCAGGACCCGCTCGAACATTCCGATGCGATCGTCGTACTCAGCGGCGGTATGCCTCACCGCGCGCTCGAAGCGGCGAGAATCTACCGCCAAGGCATGGCGCCGCAAGTTTGGATCACACGGCCGGCAAGTCCCAGCGAGTCGCTGGGCACGATGGGAATTTCGTTTGAAGGCGAGGAAAGCTACAGCCGCGCGATTCTGGTCCATGAAGGCGTGCCCGAAACTGCAATTCGCATCTTAACGCCGGTAATCGTCAATACCGCCGACGAGGAGCGAGCCACCATCGCCGAGATGCAAGCAACGCAAGCGAGCCGCATCATCATTGTCACTTCCCCGCCGCATATGCGCCGCGTCCGCACGCTCTGGCGAAAACTTGCGCCCGCGGGCCTAATCTTAATCGTTCGGCCGGCGACCGAAGACGGCTTCGATGCGGATCACTGGTGGAGAACGACGCAGGATTCACTGGCTGTCGTGCGAGAAACGCTGGGACTCCTGAATGCCTGGGCGGGACTTCCAGTCCAGCCCGCCTCTCACTGATCCTGGTAGACCGCGGGCCCGAAACGCCGGGCGCCCGCCCTAGCTCACTTTGGTCATCTGCTGGGCTTCAACGATCTTCCACCGATCCCATTCCGAGCGTCGCACCAAATCGCGCAGCCACAGATGCCACTCGATCCCGGTTTCATCGTCTTCGTTTCCATAGAAGGCCATGAATTGATGTCCGTTTGAATCATGACCGTTGCCGGAAGTCTTTTCGAAATCGCCGGCGGCTTCATCCGATGCGGATTCGTGGGACTTGTGAAAGGGCTCGAGGCGCGTCGGATCAAGCGGCACGGAAAGAAGAATTCTCTCCTCGGGGACGAGCGTGATCACATCATCTTCGTTCGTGCCGCGGCGATTTTGCAGAGCACATAGCTCGAGCTCGCCATCGCGCCAGCGCAACTCAATTGTCGGCACTCGGCCGGTTGCCGCGCTGGCTTTCGCTTCTTCTAGCGGCATCTCCCACAGCGTCACGAACTGCGCTTCGTTAGAAGTCTCAGGGAAAATATCGAAGCTGCGGGTCTGCCAGCTCGCGGATTTGCTCTGCGGCAGAAGTTCGGTCACCGTCAGAACACTATGGCTCCGCCACCGTTCAATCTTCACCGAGCCGAGAAAATTACCTTGTTCGCGGATGAAGGCGCGCTGTGCCGCGGTTGTTTCCAGCGTGCTCTGCCAGAAGCGATCGCTCAAGCGCAGCCCGAAAGTGTAAAACTGCTCGAGCGGCGAGGGCGCAGACTCATCCAACTTGCGGCGGAAATTCGGGTCAGCCACTTCTTCCAGGGAATGCAACCGATCGGTGAGGCGGCGGATGGACCAAGCCTGGTGCGCAAGAAGCCTCTGCCAGTGACGCGCCAGGATCACGAAAACGAAGCCAACAATTATGCAAACTCCCAGCGCGACCCACAAAATGTCCATGTTCCTGCCTTCCCTGGCCCCGGAGCTATCTCTCACAGGGAGTATGAGAGTTACCGGATTCTACCGCATGTCTGAGGCACGAGAATAGAGCATCAGGCATCCGCTGCCCACCACTGAAGTGCCAGAGATAGGTCAGATGGACTGTTGCTGGCTGAAGGGCACCTGACTCGCAGGCGGTTCGGGACGATTCTGCGATGCATCGTGATGCTTCCCGTGCCCGCATAATAGTGGAAGCTAAAGAATCATTTGATTGGTAGGAAGTCAGGGCGAGGAGAAGTGTGTGAGAAATGCTGTCGAGTAGCGACAGCTCGAGTTTGCTGGTTTTCTCCGTGGTCACTAAGAGACGGCCCGGATGGCAAGATTACGTACAACGGCTCGAAAGAAGCAGGTAGGTGTACAATTCCATTTATTTTGGATGGGAAAGCGGAAATCCTAGTTGAGACCGGATCGCCCCTTTCCTACACGTTGCCACCTAAAGATGCAAAGGGCGTTTTTCCGCTTGATTCAAAACATCATTTTTGTCATGCAGCGTACAACCGCGTGGCGTGGGCGTGAACCTCTCTTCTGCAAAGTCCGGACATGTTGAATCTGTGGGACTCCATTTGATCGAGACTGCCCCAAATCATCGTGAGGCGAACGCCGCCTGGCTGGCAATTCTTGTCCTCGGCGTCCTCTTCCGGATCGCTGTAGTCGCTCTTCCCGGCAATCAATCGCGTGCTCCATGGAGCGGCGGCGGCGGCGCGCCAACGTACGCCCTGCTTCCCCAAAATTTGCTTAGCGGCAAGGGCTTCACCTACGCGTCACAGCCGACCGCGCTTCGCGCTCCTGGATACCCTGTGGCTCTGGCCGGATTGATGTGGCTCGTCGGTAGTAAGTACGTCCTCGCGGTTCGCTGGATTCAGTTGTTTATGGGCCTGGGTACAGTTTATTTTTGTTCGCGGGCAAGCGTTAGCGTCTTCGGCGAAAAATTTGGTCGTGCGACTGTTGTCATAGGACTTTTTTTCCCTACGCTCATCTATGTCACCGGAGAGGTGCTGACGGAGTGCACCGGGCTCTCGATATGGGCAGGTGGTTGCTTATGTTTTATTTGTAAAGTACAGTGCCGAGAATCCGCTTCGGCCCCAATTCGATCAAGTAGAGCGCTTATGAAGGTTCTTCATCCGTGAGCTCCGAAATGAACGAAACCACTACAGAAGAACGATTTTGCAACTGCGCCATTCAGATCATAGTCATACTGGCGTTGGCCTCCGCCGGCGTCACACTCTTTCGTGGACATTTGCGCGGTAATCGGCTCGTGACTTCGACGGGTAGGTTCGTTTACGTGCAGGAACGATCCCGAATTGGCATCCCAGTGACCTTTATGAATGACGGTCCAGGACCAGCGGTTATCAATTCCAGTAGTCTGACCCTTTACGACGATTGGAATACCTTCCAATTCGATCTTAAACTTGTTACTCCGCCCGCCGAAGACTGGAATGACGAGGGTGGAAAAATCAAGCCTCTCTTGCTGTCGAATCCTTGGGATTCACCAGTGACGATAAAGGCGGGCGATGCAGTCGAAGGCGTTTTCTGGTATTTGCCGAGACTTGCGGACTTTAAGCTTCGGGCAAATACTAACTATGGTGCCAATTTGTCTTTCTTCGGGACAGCCGCCGAAGCAGTCAAAACGGACTCTTCTGCCCCGACAACCGCATTGGAGTCGTGCTCGGCGATTGTCCTATTCCACATTTACGAACTCACCGCCGAAAACGCCGCACAAAATGAGGGCATAACAATTTCTGTACCCACTGGATGGCCGACGCGTCCGTAACCCCGATGTCGCCGCAGACCGCACCGCGAGAATCAGGAGTTGCCGGCAACGATCGCGACGTGATCGGAGATTCATGGAACAGCGGGAGTGAGAGAGAATTCACTCTTGGGAATAACGGTCATGTTGTTCCAATGGGAGTGCTCGACGTTAACCGAACGCGTAGTCTTCAAACGATTTCCAGCAAATTGACCGGACTTGGCTACCAAGCGAGGGAACGCCACCAATCCGAAGAATCCGCGATAGCGGATATCTGGGAGCACTCCGCTTTTCAACTTTTGCTTGCGCTTCGAACGAACTGATCGAACCATCGTTTTTGGGACGATTTCGACCCAAGTCAACACACCGATGCATTGCCGTCAATCCTCCCTAGTGATGAGCTGAATGAGGATGCCACAACTTGGCAGGATGCTGCGCGGACGAGCTGGCGACGCTGGTAATGATCTGAAATCCTGCTTCCCGAGTCCCTTCCCATCGGAATCATTCCGTCTGCACTGGGTCGATCCGGGTCAGGATGCCTTGTCTCTGCATTTCCGGCGTGTCATCCCCTCACATCTCTGCGAGCCGCCACTAGTGTTATTACAGGCGGCGAACACAGACTGCTTGTGGGCCAGCGCCGCCTGAGCACGGGAGAGTGAAAGAGCCAGGATATCGGAGAAGTTCTCCGTGCGTCATTAACGCGGTTACCGAAAATTGAAGCGCTACTTCAGATCAGCGATTATCTGACTGATCGGGGCTAGATCCTACTCTAAAGTTTGGAGAGCCGCCCGGCCGTTGACAATCGCCGTTTACTCATGACAAATCAGAGTGCCAAGGAGGCAGTATGAGACGCACTTTTGCGCTTGTAACTATGGCGTTTGTCGCAGAGCTCGGCGTCGGCCACTTCTCCCGGCGCGCTGATACACGCGCAGAGCTATATGTCGAGCGCGGGACGAACCTTATGACGTGCAAGATCGGCGCGAGCCCCGTGAGCCGAATGTCGTCGGGCACCACGAGGCCAGGGGCTCGGTATGCTCTGGGCGAATCCACTGCGCCAGGAGCGGGCACGACCATCGGGGCGGTGGGAGTCAGCTCCCATTTGATCGGAGACAGTCACACCGTGCCGGCAAACGTTCACTTCGGCGGTACCGCGCAATACGTCGATGTCACCGCCTACGGAGCTCGAGCCCTTTCGGGCGCGCCTCCCCAAACCACGGTAACGGTTCGTGGCGGCTCCACTGCGGCAGCGCTTGCCGCGACTGGCACTTTCCGGAACGGTGATGGCGTAGTGATCTACGGCGCCGGCGCAACAAACACGATGAGCACTCCGTCGGCTCCGACCGTCGTTGCATCGGCCGCCTCTTCTCTGATGTTTACCGGCAGGACCGTCACCGGAGCGAACGTCACCGGCGCGACGTCATACGACTATGTGATCGAAGCGCGGGACCAAAACGGCGGGATCACGGCGGCCTCGAGCGAGACATCGATCTCGAACGGGGTGGCAACCCTGGGAACGACGACCGGCGCGATCACTTCGTCCGCCCGCGCCGGCAACACCGTCACCGTCACCATGTCCGCTCCCTTCACGCCTGTAGTGGGGGCGATGGTCTACATCCTGAACGGCTCGGATCCGAGCTTCTCGGGCTACTACCAGATTGCCGGCTCGCCTGACAGCTCGCATTTTACCTATGTGCAGGGGACCAACAGCAACGGCGGCGCCGGGACTTCCTCGACGGGCGGATCCGCGGTGATGTACCTCTGCAATCACATCAGTTGGACGGCGGTGACTGGCGCCTGGCAATACTACATTTACGGGAGAACCTCGGGCAGCCTGGCTTATATCGGCGCTTCTCGACCGGGCGAGCTCTACTTCGACGATTACGGATCTGGCGCAACTTCGCACCTAACCAAGCCGTCCTACGTGACCTCTACGCCCCAGGTTGCGGCTACGAACGACTACCTCTCCACGACGATCGTTTCAGGAGCGGGCACGACCGCGGTGACGATCGCCAATCCCACGGTCAACACTGTGGCCGGATCTACGTTTCTATTCGACGATGCGCCGGGAATCCTGGCGACCGTGGCGGCCGCGCAAGCGGTGGGAGGGACGGTTCACTTTCCGAAGTTTGTAGGATCCTACGTCATCAACAGCTTTTTGAATCTAGGCCAAGGGATCTCGATCTCCCAGGACGCGGGAATCACGATTAACGAAACGGTGGAGATCGGGCAATCGACGACGTGGCGGGGCAGCCCCCCTAGTTCCATCGCGCCGCAGTTCGCCTACTCCGCCGGCTCGCAGATCAACGCGAACGCATACCCGTCAATCTTCGAAACCGACGCGAACTCGGTGCATTTTGAGCATCTGACTTTCGGCGTCCCCACTCAGGGCCTCGGGATGATGTTGGGCGGCGGCACGTTCAATGCGACGTTCGACTACGTGAATTTCATCGTCTCCTGCTGCAACGGCTTCGATTACACCGGCATGGGTTTCTACTCGATCGGGATCAACGAGGTCATTTTCCGGCACTCCGCCTTTACGCAAAGCCCGCCAGGGGGCGCCGGCAACACCAACACTCCGATCGCTTTTTTCAGAGATACAGGCTCGGGGGGAATCGGACACATTGAATTCAAGGACTGCACCGAGTCCGGGCGCGGGATTTCAGTAGACTCGGCCAGCGCCTCGGCGATCTACGTGACCAACATGTACGCTCAGGCTCTGCAATCTTCGATGTTCACCGTGTACCTGACAGCGTTCGGCAATCCTACGGTCCATTTCGATAACAACAACAGCGACACCAGCAATCAGCCGCTATTCGTTTTGTTCGGCGCGGGAGCCAATCTCATTTGGGAAGGCAACGGCGGTGCCCAGGCCGAAGCTGGCGGGTTCCCTGGCTCGATCAATGGGAAGGTGACGGTTGACATACGCGGAGGGCAAAACACCGGAATCAATGCCCGTGGGTTCTCTCATGTCAACTACAACGCGATGCGAATTCCGTTTTGGGATCCGTCTCAGGCGGGCCAGGCGCTTACTCAATCCGAGATCCGGGTTGACAGCGCCATGCACTTCCCGTCGCAGTATACGGCCTATTGGGATTTGCAGCCCCCATCCAATATCGCCGCGGCGCCGGTCGCGGGCGGAACTACTCCCGACGGAACCTATTGGCTGACAGTCACGGCCACCGGATACGATGGCGGAGAGACGGTGCCCGGCACGGCAGCGTCCTGCACTACCAGTTCCGGGACCGGAAATTCAACGTGCGTGGTGACGTGGAACGCGCTCGAGGGCGCCGCAGCGTACACGGTCTATGCTGGATCAACCGCCGGCGGCGCCGGGCACACCAACGCTCAGGGATGCCTGCAGATTGCGGCACTGATTTGCACGATCGCCCACGTAAATCTTTCGGGCGGGCAATCTTCTCCGTCGGTGTCCGGGACCGGGCTCACCACGATTATGAGCGGCCGGGTAATCACGCCAATTTTCCAGTGCAACGCTTTTGTGACCGTGGCGTCCCTGCCGGCTGCATCGGCGAGCAAGGGTCTTTGGACTTGTGTGGGCGACTCGACGGCGATCGTCACAGAAGGACAACCCGCGGTCGGCGGAAGCACTCACGTAGCGGCTGTATTCAGCGACGGCACTCAATGGAAGGCTTTCTAGGAGGCTTACGGGAAAAAAGATCCTGCCTCCGCTCGGCCTGCCGCTGCTATTCCCACGAGCCACTCGAGCGCGAGAGCGTGTGTTGACGACGCCGGATTGCGTTCTCAGTGCCACGTTCACGTCCCGCCGGGCTCGGCGGCTAGCCAGGGTCTATCTCATGTGGCGTGCTTCCAACCGTGGACCTCGTGATGACAGCCGGCGCACAGGGTGATGAGATTCAATTCGGCATCGTCACCAAGCTGGCTCCTCGAGCGGATGTGGTGCACTTGAAGTTCTGTAAGACTGCCGCAGTTCTGGCACCGCCACCCATCCCGCTCAAGCACTTGCCGCCACAGTCTCCGATAGCAAGCTGGGCTGAGCTTGAGTCTCGGCCTCTTGAGACGCGGTCGTTTCATGAGGCAGCTCGCAGCTGCTCGAGGAATTCCACTTTCTGAGCACGCGGAAGAAACTCGATGAGCCGGTTGAGCGAGAAGAGCAGGGCCCTGGGATTATTATTCTCGAGGTTTGCGCCCGCCAAGAAGTCCGCGCAGATCATCTCCAGACAATAGCCGCGCGATTTGTCCGTCCCGAGCATCAGCGCGGCAGTCTCGAGTGCCTGCTCGATCACCGCCAACTGGCTCTTGTACACCTTGAAGTAGAGAATCTCCCACGGCTCCGTCTCTTTGCCCGTGAGGTGCTTTTCGACCGCGTGCTTGAACTCTTCTTTGGGCAACTGCTGCGCCCTGTGCAACCAGGTTGCACAATCGAAGTCCTGTCCATCCCGCCGCGCCACCTTCACCAATTCCGTCGCCTTCGACCAGCCCACTTGTTTCAGGTCTGGTTTCGGGATCCGCGGCAGGTGTTCGTGAATCGCCATCAGGTAATAGCCTTTCCGCCGGGATTCCGGAAAGCGCTTTTCGAGGAATTCGTCGAAGGATTTGAGATTGTCGAGCCGCCAGTACTGCCCGGATCGAACTTCGCACAGATAGCGGCCGAGTTCCACAAACCGCGTATCGCGCTCCCGATCAATGGCCCTCTCCCAGCCCAAGATTTCATCGATCTTGGCCAGTACAAACAGAGCCCTGCGGCGGTTGAGCTTCGGCGCCACGAGCGGTCTCCCGTTAGTCGTCAAGGTCGTTAAGCCAATCAAGGTCGCTGGCTCCTGGCCGGCGGATCAGATTCGCGTCAATCAAAGACTGGTTGTTCAGACACAGCCCCAGATGGGGACAGCTCACGCAGCCGTTTTGCGGGAACCGGATGCCGCTGTGGGAAACGAATTGGCCGGCTTCGATTTGAGCAACTGTGGCTTCAACGAGCCGGCCGTATTCTCGTCGTTGCTCTTCGGAAATCATGGCCCGGAGGTATTGAATCTCCGGCTGGTTCTTGCGCACGAACACGACCACTGCGACCTCAGGAATTCCGCTAATCCAGGAGTAGCAAGTGAGCTGAGGATCGAGCGCGAGCAGTCCCTCGGGCTCTTCGGGATAACGACTCGTAGTGGTCTTCCAATCGATGACGCACGGAGAGCCATCGAGTTCTCCGAGGGCGTCAATGTATGAAACGAATTCGTTCTCTCCGGGAAGCGATCGAAGCATCTTGACCTGCAGGTTCTGCTGTGGCCTGGGAATGTGAACCCGATCATCCTGAGCGAACTTCTGGAGCAGATGAACTCCCTGATGGACCAGGCGGTCCCAGGAATCCCCTTTCTTGTATTCAAAGGGAGCATCTCGATACGCACCCCATTCCTTGTAGAGCACGGCACTCGGATCCTCCCGGCAGAAGTAGGCACCGAGGGCCTTCTCAAACGAGCGGCCAAATACCATGGCGGCGCGCGTATCTTTTTCCTGCCATCCATCGAGATACCTGTAGCGATAGCTGCGCGGGCAGCGCAGGAACTGGCTAATCTGTGTGTGGCTGTAGATCATCGTCGTTCTCCTGCTCGCTGCCAGTTTCGAGAGTGGCAAGCTCCTCCCAGTCTCCGGCCGGTGCAAAGGCGTCGAAATTGAGGAAGGAGCGGCCGTTGCGCGTCGTGCGGGAGGTGCGGACGACGCCGGTGAGGCCCACAAGAGCCTTCTCATCCACCTCATCTCGAGCAAACAGGTCCAGGTCGTAGCCGAAATCCCGGAGGAACCAATTCAGTTTCCACAAGGCTTTTGGTGTGCCATACAGACGCCCCGAGATGTTCTGACCGGACAATGGCTTCGGCTCAAGAACCGAAAGACGCAGCGCGAAGAAGGGCTTCTGGGAATGCCAGCGGTAGGATGCCTGATCGACGCGAGCGAGAAACAGTCCTTCGAGCAGGTCGTTCGCGCTCTGAGATTCCAAGTGCAAGCCCGGGAAATGGCGTCTCATTGCTGCACCTCCTTCGGTTGAGCATACGAGTTGAGTTTGCAGAGCAACCCAGCCCGGTCTTCATTCGCCGCTTTGGCGAGATGGGAGATGAACGACACGATCAGATCACGAGGGGCTTCCTTGAGGCTTTCGGTGCCGCAGAAGTCCGCGGCATAGGCCTTCACGAGCGCGGGATCGAGGTTGTGCTGGCGGATCAAAAGGCAGAGTTGATCCCGCAAACGAGGGTGATGACCATTGTTCGAAGAGTCGGCGGCGTGAAATCCAGTCGGCCGGTCAGGACGGAGAGACGAAGTCGGCGGGCCGGAAAGCGAGCCCAACTCCTCGACGGAACAGAGTCCGATTCCATATGCCTTGCGAAGAGCCCGATTGACCGCCCGCGTCTCAGCCACACGCATCTCCGCGCCGCGGACCAACGCGGAAACATTGCCGGGATCGGCGTCGCCATAACCGACGAAGCCTTTGGGGCCGGCCGCTGTATATGCAGTGGCCTTGAAGACCCAGCGGTTAGAATTGCTATCTGAAAGACGACGGTCAACCGAAGTTCTGATTCCGGTGCAGCGACGCCGTTGGGCGATGCGAAGAAGGCCCGCATGAGTCACGTACCATCGACCGTCGAGCAACTGGAGATCGCCAGCAGCGACGGAGAGCCGGAATTTCGCTGTGAGCTCCTTCAAGTGCTTGACCGCAGCTATTGGAAGAGTGCCCCAAAGAGACCGGGCCAACTTCAGGTTCGATCTGACGGGAATTGAATGCTTATAACCAGCGCGAATCATGTTTGTCCTCCATCGGTCTTCATTTCTTGCATTGCGCTTTGTCTCGCCGGAATGTAAATAGGTACCCTGGCATTAAACGCATCGAGACACTGTTACTTTATATAGATATTTTAGCTGTATACGGATATTCATGTCAAGGGAAAAACTACGGCATTCGGTGGGCATAGTTGATTGGAACGCGGTCGGGCGCCGAATTCGAGAGTTACGGGGATTCGATATGACCCAACAGGTCTTTGCTCATCGCATACAAGTTAGCCAGAATTATCTCTCCGCGATGGAGCACGGGAAGGTTGAGATCGGGGCAGAAATTCTATTGAGAATTAGCGTAGAGTCCGGGAAGTCGCTTGAATGGTTGCTCACAGGGAAAGGCTGACTTTCTCGGCGGTGCGCTTTGTAGAGCCACGGAGTGATCACGGAGCGACAACGCTCGAAGCCGGGGCCCAAGATCTCGCTTAAACATCGCGTCGTGAATGCGCGCGGGGCCCAGTCCTGCCATGGTGGGCGAAAATCCCGGCAGCAAAAGCAACAGAGAAGGAGACCGGTAAGAACAGCAACCCGATTAGTAATCTGCAGTGAATGGTAGCCTCGAGATCGAAGCTCCGCGTCGGCGAGGGTTCGAGAGTCATGAGAAGCGCAGGTGAGACAGCCAGACCACCGTAAAGCGCGTCGAGCGCTCGCCACCTCTATCGCGAAGATCAATCCAGAAATCAGTTCGGCCGTAACGATCCGAACACGGCTCGAATGATTCCGCGATCCCCAATGAATTATCCCAATTCGGCCGCGGTGCTGCCTCGCTCGAGCCGGAGATCGTTCTGGCCGCAGCCGCAGAGTCACAGTTGCTGCGTAAACGCCGCGGTTAGCCGCCAGCGGGGGTCGCATCCGTTCACCCCAGATAATATTAACGGCAACCTACCTGCGATAACTGTGCTGTAACCATCATCCCTCGCACGCTGCGTCCTATTGAAAAGACGGGAATGCGTGCTACAATGCGAATTGGATTTGGGTAAGCGACTGGGCAGGAATCTCGCCGGTCGTTAATTCTACTGAATGATATGGACGTCGGTGCGCAGTTTGCCGCCGGCGTCTTTTTTTTGGCGCCCCGGCAATCGAATCCTGCGGAACGACGGCAGCTCTTGGTTCGAGCGGCTGACGTGACCGCGACGCTGAGGCGACAAATGAAAACAGTGGGGGAAGCCACCCAGAAGCCAGAAGTTTCTGATTTGCCGGCCGAGCTGATCGACACGCTCGGTGAAGTTTTCGCGGACGGCTGCTTCATCGAGGCCGTTCACGACCCAACTGACCGGGACGCTCTGCAGCTCATGCTGTTTGATGGCGAGAGCGTCCAAATCGCATCGCGTGTCGAGCACGAAAGCGGCATCTATGTGGCGCGAGAGATCAATCCAGGCATAGTTCGCGAGCTGTGCCTGCCAGCGGAATTTCAAGCGAGTGAACCGGTGCCGCAGCTGCTAGCGGATGTAGCTGAACTCTTGCAACGATTTACCGGCCTACCGGATAAACCTGCGAGGCTACTGGCTCGATTCCCTCTCTCGAGCTGGGTAGTGGAGGCGCGCCGTATCGCGCCGTATTTCGTGATCGTGGGTCCGGACTGTCGCGAACTCTCTCAACTTCTCGCTCTTTTGCGGTGCCTCTGCCGGCACGCGTTGGTGTTGACCGAAGTCTCCGCGGGCGGTCTCTGTTCGCTGCCTACGGAGTTGGGCCTAACGCTGCTCATCGATCAACCAGAGCTCAGCGAGCCGGTTCAGCGGATCCTGAACGCATCGCAAAAGCGCGAACAGAAACTCCCGCGTCGCGGCGGATTGTGGCGCCCTTTCTGTTCGAGAGCTGTACATTGTGCCGGATATTTCCAACCGTGGGCGATCGGAGCGGTCAAAATTCCGGTGATTCCAATAGGTCGCACGCTGCCAGCCCTCGATGAACGAGAACTTGTGCGGATCGCCAACGAACTTCAGCCACGGCTCCTGTCGTATCGCTTTGCAACGTTTCTAAAAGTGCAGGAGTCGCGGTTTGACAACTCCATTCCTGATTTTGCGACGCGGGAGACGATCAACACTCTCGCGGCCTGCACACCCGAAAACACCGACCTGCAAGCCGAGATCGTCGACCTCGTCGCCGACCAAGCGGAGGAAGTTCGTCACGCACGCTGGACGGATCCGACGGTTATCCTAATTGAGTCTCTTCTATTGCACTGTCACCTCCCCGACGAATCGGGACCTTACATCGGGCAAGTTACCGACACGATGAAGACCCTTTTCTCCGCGCGGGGTGAAGAGAAGGACTTGAAGCCTAATCAGGTGGGAAGCTTAATTCGCCGCCTCGGTTTGGAAACCGAGCCCCGAGACAAGCAGGGCATCCAATTGCTGCTTACCGAGACTGCGCGGGAAAAGATCCATCAACTCGCCCGCAATTTCGCCGTGCCGTCGATAGAAAACCCAGTGACGGGATGTATACATTGCGCGGCACTTGGAAAGAACAAGGAATAGCTCTTCGCGAGGAGCGATGTCACGAGGTTAGGTTTCGTGGGGTTGAGGCAAATCGTGCAGGTAGTGTAGCTGATGTACCTAATGTAGGTAATTTTCGAAGGAACTCTGGCGAATCGCCGATCCCGAGGCGATTGCTGACTCTGGTGCGGATCTCGGCCGCGCCGTGAAGTAAGGACTGTCTCGGCAAGGAGGATAACGATGGCGAAAGTACCGTATTGGATGAACCGACGCGACCTCGTTCGGCAAATGCATCAGCTCGGAGTGCACACTGATGTGACGAGAGACGATCTAATCGATGTTACGACGCAACGTAGCATACGCATTGTCTGTATCGGCGGCGTTATGGAAACCAGTGTGTGTGATCTGGATCCTGGCGGCACCGGCTACATGCTCTCGCTCTCGCTGACTGTCCTGCGCGAACCGTTCGCGATCGCATCATTCGATCTCGCACTCCCGTGGATGAAAGGCCCCGTAATCTGGCTCTCGGACCCAGCCGAGGGCAACGGGCCTCACAACACGTACAAACTTCCTGGACGACATACACCCGAGTTTCCGAGAGACATCGTCATCAATCATCGCGCTGACGCGCAGCGGAATCTCCCGCGCGGAGCGTGCCTCGAAGGTTTGCTGCTCGGATACGGACTCGATTCGATTCCGGACTGTTTTCAACATGGCGGTGAGGTCGGAGGGATGCTCGGCGTCGTTGATCAGTTTGGCGTGGAGCACTCAGCGGAGATCAATTTCTGGGTTGATCGCAGCGCGAAACTGCATCCCAGGAAAAGAAGCGGGCCGCCGCGACCGTCCCTCTTTGAACGCCCCGTTCTTGCCGGCACGTGATGAGGGCCGGAAAGCAAGAGCCGGAGTGATACGCTTGAAGGCGCTGCTCGCGATGGAGCGAGTTTGGTGCGTTCTGAGAATCACCGCTACTGATTCTCGCAACAAAGATTTGCTTGGGCGTTCGTTGCAATTGGTTCAAAATGCTAGCGGTATCCTCAGTGAGTTGAGTCATTCCGACGTCGGAGGTTTGGATTGAAAATTTCGGTAGTCGGTTCAGGTTACGTGGGGCTTGTCACCGGCGGGTGCCTCGCAGAAATCGGCCACGAAGTAGTGTGCACGGATAGCGACCTCGCCAAGATTGAAATCCTCGAAGCCGGCCAACTGCCCATTTACGAGCCGGGCCTCGAAGGCGTCATCGCGCAGAATCGTCAGGCGAAAAGGCTGCGCTTCGAACGCGAGCCGGCCAATGCCGTCGCTGCCTCCGACGTGATTTTCATCTGCGTGGGAACTCCGCCGCTGCCGAATGGCGATGCCGATCTGAGCGCGATCGATAGCGTCGCGCGTTTGGTGGGCACCGAAGCCCGCGGCCCCAAGCTCGTGATCGAGAAAAGCACCGTCCCGGCGCAGACCGGCCAGCAACTCAAGCGTCAGCTCAGCATGTACGGACGCAACGGCACCGCGGAGTTTCGCGTCGCATCGAATCCCGAATTCCTCCGCGAAGGAACGGCGGTCGGCGATTTTCTGCATCCCGATCGCATCGTCGTTGGCGTCGAGGACGAGCTCACCGAAAAACAGATGCACGAAATTTACCGCCCGGTTCTCGAGCAGCGCTTCACTTGCCCCATCCATTCGCCGTCCTGCCCGAAAGTTGATCCTCCGGCCTGGATGGTCACCACGATTAACAGCGCCGAATTGATCAAGCACGCCTCGAATTCATTCCTCGCGCTGAAAATTTCCTACGCCAATATGCTCGCTGATCTCGCTGAAAAACTCGGCGCGGATATCGAAGAAGTCGTTCGCGCCGTGGGAAAAGACCCGCGCATCGGCGAAAGTTTCTTGCGCGCCGGAATCGGTTTCGGCGGATTCTGCCTGCCGAAAGATTTGCAGGCCTTTATGCGCCTCGCCCATCGCTGCGGCGTGGATTTCTCGCTGCTGAAAGAAGCCGAAAACATCAACAACCGCCGCATCGATCATCTGGTCGAAAAACTGCGGCGCGCGCTCTGGGTTCTCCGCGGCAAGCAAATTGGAGTTCTCGGCCTCGCCTTCAAGCCGAATACCGATGACATCCGCTTCTCACCGGCCGTCGCGTTAATCGAGCGATTGAAAGCAGAAGGCGCGCGAGTTCACGCCTACGATCCCGAAGCGATGGAAAAAACATGCGAGGCGCATCCCGATCTGCAAGTCGGCGCGTCGGCGTACGAAGTGGCTCATGGAGCCGACGCTGTAGTGATCGCTACCGAATGGAAGCAATTCCGCGAACTCGACTGGCAGCGAATGCGCGATTCGATGGCCCGCCCGCTAATCCTCGACGGCCGCAATCTGCTTTCACCCAACGAAATGAAAGCCCTGGGATTCGAATATCACTCCATGGGCCGCCCCGACGAAGAAGTCCGCACCATGGTCAACGGCACCGCGTAGCGATCTGCGAGATGGTTTGTCAGGGCACGGCTTCAGCCGTGCCGCAATCGCAGAAAAGCAAGACGGCTTTAGCCGCTGAGGTTTTGTTCTCCGCCTTCTCACACCTACGCGTTATTCACGCGAATCTGCGGGCACTTTTACTCATCCCTTCGCTGCCGTCTCCGCGATTTTCGTCTGAAAGTATTCCAGCGTCAGCCGCAATCCCTCTTCCAAATTCACTTTCGGCTCCCACTTCAAAATGCGGCGCGCTTTGGTGATGTCCGGGCAGCGCTGCTTGGGATCATCCTGCGGCAGCGGCTTGTAAATGATTTCGGATTTCGTTCCCGTCAGCCGCCGGATGCGCTCGGCGAATTCCTTGATGGTGATCTCCTGCGGATTGCCGATGTTCGTCGGCTCGTGTTCATTTGATTCCAGCAGCCGCAGAATCCCTTCGACCAAATCGGAAACGTAGCAAAAGCTGCGCGTCTGGCTGCCGTCGCCGTAAACGGTGATCGGCTGGCCGGTCAGCGCCTGATACAAAAAATTCGGCAGCGCTCGGCCATCATTCAATCTCATACGCGGGCCATAGGTATTGAAGATGCGCACGATGTGCGTATCCTCGCCGTGAAAGCGGTGATAGGCCATCGTCATGGCCTCGGCAAATCGCTTGGCCTCGTCATAAACTCCGCGCGGCCCGATAGGATTCACATGTCCCCAATAAGTTTCCGGTTGCGGACTCACCTCCGGATCGCCGTAACACTCCGAAGTGGAAGCGAGCAGATAACGGCTCTTCTTCGCCAGCGCGAGTCCCAGCGTGTTGTGCGTCCCGAGCGCGCCCACTTTCAGCGTCGGAATCGGCAGCTTCAAATAATCGTCGGGGCTTGCCGGCGAAGCAAAATGCATCACCGCATCAACGCCGTCCGCGATCTCGATGTAACGCGTGACGTCCTGCTGCACTAATCGAAAACGCGGATTCGATTGCAAGTGCGCCACATTGGTCGCGGCGCCCGTCACCAGATTATCGAGGCACAGGACTTCCCAGCCACGCGCCAGCATCGCATCGCACAAATGCGAGCCAAGAAATCCCGCCCCGCCTGTAATCACTACTCGCAATCGCGTCGATCCTTTCGAGCCCAGTTCAAATGGCCGGCAGCGACGGCCATTATCACCGAAAAACCAACGAGATAGTAGGAGCGCTGCCCTACTGCGTCTTCTCGGCAGCAGCGGGCGCCGGATACGCTGTCGTGTGATCGTGCACCACGCGCCAACCCTCCGGCAGCTTCCGCACAATCACGGTGTAGACGCCCGACAGCCGATCCTTCTCCCGCTGGAGCTGATATTCGCCCGTCGCATAGGCCGCGTCGGCGGAGAGTACCTTGATCTCGAGATTCGAGAAGCTTAGGTGCCCCATGGCCTTGGCGTCGGGATAGACGCGGTGGTAGCGCGCCAGAACCGCGTCCCAGCCGCGTAGGATGCCGCTGGCGCCCACGAATTCCGTGTCCGGGGACTTCCAATAGCCCGCCATAAAGGCGTCGGTATCGCCCCGATTCCAGGCTGCCGTCTGGTCATCGAAGACTTTGCGGATGGCGGCCTCGTCGGATTCACCGCCGCGGGCCGGAATGGCCCTTACCGCCAGCCAGCTGGCCGCAAGTGCAAGGGCGCACCCGGCCGCAAGTCCCAGGCGTTTAAAAAGCATCGCTTCCTCCCTATCTAAGCTACAGAGCCATAAGGATATACCACGATTGGTACTACTGGCCTATTGTCCAGTGCGGTCGCCAACGGCACAATGGTCTCGTTAAACATGATCGCCGCACTCATCTTCGTGATCTCAGTAGCAGCCCTCCTGCAGTTCGGGCTCTACGCCTGGCGGGCAGCGTTCCTGTCCGTTGCGGCCCGGGAAGTCTCCGCAGAGACCCGGGAGGCGATGGGCGCGGCGGCCGCAGCCGTCGATAACGGCGATCTTGAAGGCGCCACGAGGTGGCTGGACGTCAGCCCGAACCTCGCGGGCGAAGATCGCCGGCTGTGGACCGTCAAGCTCTATTACGTGGCCCTACGCGCGGTTGCCGGCCTGAGCCGCCTCGCGGCCCCGGCAGGCGACTGGTCGCACCGGGAAATGGTCTCCTGCGCCCGCTACGCAGCAGTTGTAGTCGAAGAGCGCATGCAGCGCAATCGGCTAGTAGTGGCCGAGATGCGCTCCTTCTAACCAAAGCTTTCCACGTTCACGGAATCGTAACCCTACCGTAAGCCTTTACCTAGTAAGCCCAGCGAAGAAGGACTGAGCCGGAGGTGTAGCCGGCGCCTACGGCTACCAGCAGGACCAGGTCACCCTTCTTTAGGCGCTTCTCTGCTAGGGCGTCCATTAGGCCTAACGGGATTGTGCCTGCTGTGGTGTTGCCGTAGCGGTCGATATTTACCATCACCTTGGAATCGTCTACGCCTAGGCGTTGTTGCATGGCGCGGATGATTCTTAGGTTGGCTTGGTGCGGGACTACCAGGGTTAGGTCGTCGCTGGTGAAGCCGTTGCGTTCCAGGAGTTGGGCGGAGAGATCGCACATGCGACGCACGGCGTATTTGAAGACTTGCTGGCCCTCTTGGTGGACGTAGTGCATGCGCTTCTCGACCGTTTCGTGCGTGGCGGGATGGAGAGAGCCGCCGCCGGGCATGTAGAGGCAGCAGCCGCCGCTGCCGTCTACGTCGTGGCTGAAATCCAGGATGCCTTCGGAATCGGACGTGGCGGGTTCGAGAAGGACTGCGCCGGCGCCATCGCCAAAGAGGACGCAGGTGGCGCGATCGGTGAAATCCAGGATGGAGGTCATTACGTCGCTGCCGATTACCAGAACTTTTTTATGCGTGCCGGCGCCGACGAATTGGGCGCCTACCGTGAGCGCGTAGGCGAAGCCCGAGCAGGCGGCGGAGAGATCGAAGCCCCAGGCATTTTTTGCGCCGAGGCGGTCTTGAATCAGGCAGGCGGTGGCCGGGAAGAACATGTCAGGAGTGACGGAGGCGACTACGATCAGCTCGATTTCTTCGGGATCTAGATTCTTGTGGGCTAGGAGCTTGCGGGCTGCTTCGGTGCCTAGATGCGATGCGGCTACGCCGGGATCGGCGTAGTGGCGCTCGCGGATGCCGGTGCGCGTGCGGATCCACTCGTCGTTGGTGTCCACGCGCTTTTCGAGCTCGGCGTTGGTCACGACGCGCGGCGGAACGTAGCCGGCTACGCCTGTGATTTTTGCTGCGATCCTTCGCGGCATTAATGCTCCCTCAAAAATACAAGGCGCGATTGTACGCAATCGCGCGCGGCAGCGGCAAGAAAATCGGGTGTTGGGGCGAGTGGAGAATGTGGTTGGCGGTTTGGTTTTGGTTACGCGGAGCGGGCGGGTCGATTGCTTCGCAATCGCACAGCGATTGACCCCCGCCCCTACGGAAGAAGCGGCGACGGCAAATTTAGATCCTTAGCTGCGCTCAGGGTGACGACGCGGAGAGAGGCGGGAGGATTTCGTAGCGGTAGGTGATTTGGGCGGTTTTGTTTAGCATGGCGGCTACGGAGCAGTATTTGTTTTCGCTTAGTTCGATTGTGTCGCGGACTGCTTTTTCGTCTAGGTTGCCGCGTAGGCGGTAGAGGATTTCTAGTTTTGTCCAGACTTGCGGGGGGTCGGGGGCGCGTTCGCCGGAGATGACCAGCTCGAGGCCTTCGAGCTTTTGGCGCTTCTTGGCTAGGATGATGATGATGTCGGTGGCGGTGCAGGTGCCTAGGGCGGCTAGGAGAATTTCCATGGAGCCGGCGGCGGAGTTTGGGGTGGGATCGTTGTCGAAGGGAATGGCGTGGCCGGAGGGGAGGGTGGCTAGGAATTGTTGGTTGCGGATCCAGACGACGGTGGCGGATTGCATGGGGAGAGCTCCTTTCGGCGTTGAAACGTCTTTCAGGATGCGGGGGAGGGGCGCTGGGCGTCAAGGGTCGGTAGAGCGGGCCGCGCGCGATCGGTGCTTGTGGCGGAGTTCGCGGTCGTAAGAGGCCGGCGGGACGCCAGCGGTACCGTCGGAAAATCGCGTTGTGCAAGCCGTGCGTGAGTGGTGCTTGTGGCGGAGTTCGCGGTCGTAAGAGGCCGGCGGGGACGCCGGCGCTACTTTGCGGCGCTTTCGGGATTGGGTTCGGCGATTTCGATGTCGGCTATGGGATCTGGGTTGCGGCGTAGGATTTCTACGAAGATGGTTACTAGTTGCGGATCGAATTGCAGGCCGGCGCAACGCTGGAGTTCGGCTACCGCGGCTTCGGCGGTGCGCGGCTTTTTGTAGACGCGCTCGGAGGTGATGGTGTCGTAGGCGTCGGCGATGGCGATTATGCGGGCGCCTAGCGGGATTTCTTCGGCGGAGAGGCGCTCGGGATAGCCGGAGCCATCGAAATATTCGTGATGGTGGCGAACCATTTTGCGTACGCGATCCATGGCGCGAAGGGGATCGAGAATTTGCGAGCCGAGCTCGGTGTGGGATTTCATGGTTTCCCACTCGACGGCATCTAGCGGGCCGGATTTATTCAGAATGGCTTCGGGAATGCCGACTTTGCCGACATCGTGGAGAAGGCCTGCCAGGCGAACTTCTTCGATTTCCACTGCGCTGAGATTTGCATCGGCGGCGATTAGCGCGGCGTAGGCGGAAACTTTTTGCGAGTGTCCGTTGGTGAATTGATCTTTCGCATCCACGGCGAGCGCTAGCGACGTGACCGTCTCGACTACCGACGGGTGCAATTGATCTGGCGATGCGCCTTCATTTTCTTCCGCGAGAGACCGCGTGAACTGTTCGATGCGGCGGCGAATTTCGTCGAAGGCTTCGGGGCCGGTGACGAATTGGCGCTTGAGAGTTACGCCGAGATAGGCTTCGAGAACATCCTGCTTCCATTTTTTGGTTTCGCCGGAGGCTTTGTCTTCGGTGGTGGAGACGGCGTTACCGCCCTGATGTTTTGAGAGATACATCGAAGAGTCGGCGACCTGGATGAGTTCTTGCGGCGTCGAGCCGTGAAGCGGATAGGCGGCGATGCCGAAGCTGCCGGTGACGTTCTTGTCGCGGAGGAGAGGATCGGAGGCGACCCAGCCGCGGAGCTTGCTGGCTAGGGCGCGCGATTGGTCGATCGTTGTTTCGGGCATGAGAATTACGAATTCGTCGCCGCCATAACGGGCTACTACATCGGAGCGGCGGCAATTTTGCTCGAGGATGTGGGCTACTCTTTGCAGGACTACGTCGCCTTCGAGGTGGCCGTAGAAATCGTTTACGAATTTGAAGCGATCGAGGTCCATCAGGACGATGGAGAACGGGCGATTGGCGCGCGTGGACCGTTTCCATTCGGCGGAGAGAGCTTCCATCAAAAAGCGATGCGTCTTTACGCCGGTTAGGCCGTCGGTGATGGCTTGTTCCTGGGCTTTCTGGAAAGTTTGCGCGTTGTGGAATGCGCCGGCGAAAAGATCGGCTAGCGTGCGCAGGAGCTGCATTTCGTCGGCGGTGAATTCGCAGGGCTCGGAGGATTCGACGTAGAGAACTGCGAGCATTTGATCGGCGTAATTGACCGGCAACGCGGCAGCGGAGACTGATGTCGGCAGAACGGGCCTTATGGTTCCGGAATGAACTTCGCGAATTACTTCGGCTTGGCCGGTGCGGGCGACTTGGCCGACCAAACCGTCACCGAAGGCGATGCGACGGCCGAGAGCGTCGCGGCGGCGGCCGCCTTCGGCCTGAACGAGGAGTTCTTTGGCGGAATAATCTACCGTGGCGATGCCGATGTGATCGTAGGTGAGGCCTCGCTCCATTTCCGCGGCGATTTTGAAAAGCATTTCGTCGGGATTGAGAGTGGCGATGGCGTGGCTTGAGATTGCGTTCACGAGCGAGAGTTGGCGCGTTTTGCGCTGCTCTTCGCCGAAGAGATGGGCGTTCTCGATGGCTACCGACGCTTCGCTGGCCAGCACGCGCAACATTTCCAGGTGGCCTTCGTCGAAAAGGCGCTCGCGGCGACTGTGAACGGCCATCACGCCGATAGCGCGATCGTGCAAAATCAGGGGGACGCCGCAGAAGCAGCCTGTTTCCTGCAGAAGCTCGATTCCCTGGCGTTCCAATTCTTCCGCGAGGTGCTCGCGAATCAGGACCGGCTGGCGATTCTTGACGATGTGCTCGATCAAGTGATTGCCGGCGGGACGCGTGCGTTTCGGCAGGCGCGCTTTGTCGTCAATTTCAAGCTCGAAGCGCACATTCGGCTGATCGGGCTCATAGAAGGCGATATAGAAGCTGCTGACGTCGAGCAGGCGGCTCATCTCGCTGTAAATGCGCTCGAACAGCGAATCGGTTTCTAGAGTGGAGCTGAGCACGCGGCCAATTTCGTTCAGGATGTGCAGCTCTTCGCTGCGGCGGGAAGTTTGCTGCACGAGATAGCTGTTTTCGACGGCCAAGCCGATCTGATGGCCGAGCGCGAGAAGAAGGCGCAGTTCGGCGGTTGTGAATTTGCGGCTGTCGGGAGTGCCAAGGAGGAGCACGCCGAAGACGCGCTCTTTGGCTTGCAGGCTGATTCCTACGACGGTGAGGAGACCCTGGCTTAGAAGCTGTTTGCGGACTGCTTTGAAGGCCGGCTCGCGCTCGAGGGATTCCCAATTGGAATCGCGCTCGAGTTCCGCGAGAACCATCAGGCCGCCGAGGCGCGCGACCATTTTCACCATGTAAACATCGAGGCGTTCGTCCTGCACGGCTTCGCAGAAAGTGCTGCCGAGGCCGGTGGTGACTACCGATGCGGGACCTTCGGGATCGCCGTAGTGCAGGCAGAGCGCGCCGGCTGGAATGCGGGCTACGTTGAGGACGCGGTCGAGAGTTTGTGCCAGCATTTTTTGGATTTCGCCGCCGGCGAAGCTGGAAGTGGCGAGATTGAGGCTGGAGAGCGCGAGCATGTTGCGCTCGACGCGGCGGCGCTGTTCTTCGTAGACGCCCATGACCATCAGCACGCCGGTGAAGAATTGCGGCACGACGACGAACAGGCCGAAATTTTTGCCCGCGAGAGACGGGATCATGGGCTGAACGGCGTTGAGCGCGACGAGCAAGCCCCAGGCGGCGAAGGCCAGCGCGAGCAAGGTATCGGCGCGCGATTCCTGATTGCGGCCGACCTTCGCGAAAACACCGGCCACGAGCAGAAGCAGCAATCCTGCGCCGAGCGATACGGGAACCATCACCCAGCCGCGCGAAAAAGCCAGCGCCCAGACGACTGCGCCGAACGCGGCGACGATCAAACTCTGCGCCCAGCTTTTGTGCCCGGAATAAAGCCGCGCGGCGCCCAGGAGCGCCAGAATGGCGAGCGTCAACGACCAATCGGCGAGGGCAACGCTCCAGGCCAATTGACTGCCGGCAAATGTAACGGTGGCGAGGGATGTCGAGCTGGAAGAGACCATGAGCGCGAGATAGTGCACGGCCACCAGCAGCCACGCCAGCGACCACAGACGCAGATACATCTGCCGCTTCTCTCGAAAGATCGAGGCGAAGAAGATGGAGAGGAGCAGCGCGCTCGCGAAAAGTACGATTCCGCTCATTTTAACTAGGACAGTGCAACCGGCAGCCTGAGCCGGTGAAAGACACAACCTCAAACCGAGCGTAGCAGAAAATATAAACGTCGCCCGGGCTTGTATGGCCCTGAGTTACGTTGGGGTTAACCACCACCGGGGACCTGAGGGTGATACCGTTTTTTTCACTCTCTGCTACCTCGATTACTGTAGGGCTGGGGGGGTGCGGGCGGCAAGAGTACTTTGGTACTTTGTGGGCCGGTGGCGAGTCGCTGGTGGTCTGCGGAGTGAGTCAGTTTCCGATAATCTGTGCGAGTTCACCGGAAACTGAGCCGCAGACATCCTCCGCGGGTCGCTCGATTTTACGCGGCGCTTCCGCTAACATTGAAGATTGTTAACACTCGACTAGAGTTCACCGGCACATGACAACATCTTCCAAGCCTCGCGTGCGCTTTGCGCCTTCGCCTACTGGATATTTGCATGTCGGAGGGGCGCGCACGGCGCTTTTTAATTGGCTTTTTGCTCGGCATGAAGGCGGAACGCTGCTTTTGCGCGTTGAGGATACGGACGTCGAGCGGAACCGGCCGGAACTTGTGGATGGAATTCTCGATAGTCTGAAGTGGCTTGGGATTCAGTGGGATGAGGGGCCTTATTTTCAATCGCAGCGGTTGGAGATGTATCAGAAAGCTGCGGCGAGCTTGCTGGCAAATGGCGCGGCTTACGCTTGCTACTGCCGCGCCTCGCAATATGCCGGGGCTGATGCGGCTCCGCCTGCTGGCGAGACGGACGACGAGGGAGATTCAGAATCTGCCGGGGCTGAGACGAAGGCGGCGCGTCGCGCGCCTTGCGAGTGCCGCAATTTGACTGCCGAGCAGCGCGCCGCCAAGCAGCAGGCAGGCGAGCCGCATGCGATTCGGTGTCTCGTGCCGCGCTCCGGGGTCACAATATTCGAAGACGCGGTTTTCGGAGCGCGTGAAATTCAGAATGAAGAGATCGAAGACTTCGTTCTGCTGCGTTCGAATGGGCTGCCGACCTACCAGCTCAGCGTGGTGGTGGATGACATCGACATGCGGATCACGCACGTGATTCGCGGCGCGGATCATCTTTCGAATACGCCGAAGCAGGTGCTGCTTTATCTGGGGCTTGGCGCGACGCCGCCGATTTTCGCGCATGTACCACTCATTCTCGGCGCGGATCGCACGCGGCTCTCGAAGCGGCATGGAGCGACGAGCGTGGGTTCGTACGTTGAGGAAGGATTTCTGCCCGAGGCGTTCCGGAATTTTCTGGCGCTGCTTGGCTGGTCGTCGGGCGATGACACCGAATACTTGCCGACTCCCGAGCTTCTTAAGCGCTTCTCGCTTGGCGGGGTGAGCCGGACGAATGCCGTTTTTGACCGGCCGAAGCTCGAGTGGTTCAACACGCAATATCTGCAGCAGATGCCAATTGAGGAATTGCTGCCGCATGTTGAGGCGCAACTGCGCATGGACGGCCTGTGGCGGGAGGAATGGAAAAGCGGCGAGCGTGCTTGGCTGGCGAGCACAGTGAATTTGCTACGTCCGCGCACGCGCTATTTGAAGGATTTCACGAGTTGGGGGCGCGGTTTCTTCAGCGATGTATTCGATTATGAGGATGAGGCGCGGGCGAAATTTTGGAAGGATCCGAAGTTAAGCGATCTGCTGGGCAAACTTGCGGATGGTCTTGCTGGGCTGCCGGATTGGAATCACGATGCTTGCGATCAGGCTTTGCGGCAACTCGCGGCGGCGGAGGGCGTTAAGGCCGGGCTTTTGATCAATGCTACGCGGGTGGCGATTGTTGGGCGGGCTGTTGCGCCGCCGCTTTTCGATACGATGGTTGCGCTTGGGCGCGATCGCGTGGTCGCGCGACTTCGACGGGCGCTGCCTTTCGTGGCGGGAAACCAGGCAACGCCGGCAAACTGACATCGTGGAAATTGCGGACGCTGCCGAAAGACAAATCCGCGAGATCAATTCTAGCGGCGCCAATTGCAAACATTTTCGTGAGGGTTACACCGAGCGGGCGGAGCAAGCCCCGCCCCTACGGCCGCAATGCCAATCATCACTTGGTTCGTTGGCGCCATAGTCCGAGTCAAAAACGCCGGCGGGACGCCAGCGGTACGTTAGAGCTTGGGTTCGTTCTTGAAAATTTCGGGATGGCTGGGATGCGTTTTTGTTTCTGCGGTGGCTATGGAGACGTGCACTGGGACGGCTAGCTTTGCCGGGGGCAAGCATGCGGTCGCGTTGCAGGCTTGGTAGCGCACGACTATTGGTAATGTGATTTCGCCGAGCGGCGCGTCGTTTTGGGCTTGGAAGCGCAGCCAGATTGTGGCGCTGCCGCTGTAGACGGAGAGCTTGTCTTCCGAGAACGAGAACTTGATGGATTGGCCTGCGGGATAATTGGAACCCGCCGGTTGGAATCCGGAAGTATCGGCAAGCGTTACGTTGGTCGCGATTAGATAACTTTGGGCGGGCGTGTGGGAATTGATGTGATAGCCGGAAGTTATATTCAACATTAGCGCCACGTCGACCGTGTGGCCCCGCGGAACTTGCTCGAGAGAAACGTAGGCCACCGGCGTCACCACCGCACCAGCATTCGGCTGAACGGCGGGACTCGCCGCGCCGTTTTGAGCCATTGAAGCAGTGGGAAGTAGCGCTGCGGAGATCGCAAGTGCCGCGCAGGCCATCGTTCGAATCGCTGCTGATTTCATTTTCACACGCTCACCGCCGCGCCTAGTTGCTGCGTCAGAATGCGGCTCATCACCTGATTCAATGTTTCGCCGGTCTTATCGAGCACGAAGGCTTGCTGTTGCTCCGACCAGCCGAGCTTGAAGCTGGTGGTCAGCGCGGAAATCCAGATTTGACGGACCGGCGCGTTCGGGCTGATTACGAAGCGCGTCTCGTCGTCATCTTCGAACTCGACTTCGAGCTTTCCACTGCCGCCTTCCACTTGGAAATCGTGCGCGTCGCCAAGCTCCTGGAGGCGCTTGAGCAGCGATTCGAACGCCGCGTCGCATTTCCGCTGGAATTCGTGCTCATCCATCATGAGTGCAGCTTAGGACAGGCGATGAATCGTTTGCAAGTCCGTGGCTAGTTCCCGGCGTCTCGTAGGGGAGGGTTTTCAGACCTTCCCGCGGTTCTGCGTCAGTGTGGCAATGGTGCAAAATTTCATCGAGCAACACTACAAATTGCTCTGGATGATGCTCTCGAGATCGTCGTGATTCACTAAGCCCATGATGTGCTTGGCGATTTTGCCGTCGCGCGTGATCACGTAGCTGGTCGGCAGGCCCAATATTCCGCCGAATTTATCGCCGACTTCGTCGCTGCCCAGGACGATCGGGTAATTTATCGAGAGCTTCTGCCCATCCACGTCGAATTTTTCTGTCTGCAGGTACGGACCGACGACGGACGCGCCTTCCTCGTCCATTGCGGCGCCTAGAATCGTGAAGCCCTTGTCGGCGTATTTCTTCTGAAACTCGATCATCCAGGGAATTTCGATCTGGCAGGGTTCGCACCATGTGGCCCAGAAATTCACGACTACGACTTTGCCCTTCAGGCTTGCCAGCGAAACTACCTTGCCGTCGAGGCCTTTGAAAGTCACGTCGGGCGCGGTCTTGAAGGTTTTCGGGTCCGCTTTTTCGTTGGCTGCGGCTTTTTGCTTCATCGGGCTGCACGCGCGGATTCCTGTCGCTACGAACACCAAGACCAGCCCTAGAAACAGAAGCAGACGATTTCTCTTCATTCGGTACGCTCCAATTAGAGCAAGAATCGATTCAGAAAGCCGAGCTTGCCGGAGAGCCACGTCAGCCGATTCAAGAAAACCAGCCCGCCGACGGCGAGCAGTAGCACGCCGCTAAATACTTCGACTGCGTGCATGTGGCGGCGGAATTTTTTGTAGAACTTCATGAAGCTGCCGAGGCCGATGGCCGTCAGCAGAAATGGGATTGCGAGGCCCGCGGAATAAACTGCCAGCAAAAACACGCCCTGCGAGACCGTTTCGCGCGTGGCCGCTACTGCGAGCACGCCGCCGAGGATGGGGCCGATGCAGGGCGTCCATCCGAAGGCGAATGCGAAGCCCATCAGGAAGCCGCTGACTGCGCCCGGCCGGCCGCCTAGCTTGCGGAAGTGCAGGTCGCGATTCAGCCAGCGCGTCAGGACCGGGCCGATGAGGAAAATTAGCGAGAGGGCGAAGAGGTGAGCGGCGCGAAACTTTGGGCTGGTCAGGTCCGGCTTCGCCAGTAGAAATGCGCCCACTGCGACGAGAATTGCGCCGACGATCAATCCTGCGCGAATCGAAATTTTCCCGAGCGCGCCAATTAAGTGCAGGCCGAAAAGCAGAATCATCGCGCCGGCAATTGGAGCGAGCAGGCTGCGATTGCGCAGCAGGAATGAACCGACGGCGCTCGCCGATGCGCCCAGCATGATGAAGACGATCGAGAATCCCAGCACGAAGGCGGAGGCTGAGCCCAGCAGGCTGGTGATCTTTCCTTCGCCTTCGCTCAACTCTTCGACGCCCACGCCGGAGAGCATCGAGACGTAGCCCGGAACCAGCGGCAAGACACACGGCGAGAGAAACGACACCAGGCCAGCCAAAAATGCCGCGAAGATTGAGACATCAACCAATTTTGCTGCTCCGTCTGCTCCGATTGGATGCCTGGCAATTGAAAAGGCTACTGCACAATTTTTCATTTTCTCACATCTACGGAGGCGCCGTCTTGTTTCTGAACTAGGCGTCGCCACTCCACTTGTCGGCGAAATCCGGCATCGCCGATGCTGCTCACGGACTGGGCGGATACCGGCAAGTGATTGTCATAGCTGGATTTGAGGCGCTTCGGGACGATGGCATCGGGCATGCCATTCCTTGCGCGAGGCCCGCGGGAAGTACGCCGGGAGCGGCGAGCGATCGCCGTTCTTTCTCGCGGGCCCTTCGCTCTGTCGAGGAGGCCTGCGATGACGCCGAATCAGATCACTAGCGCGCGCGTGGTGGCCGCGTTCGCGGCTGTCGGATTATTCTTGTGGGCGGGAGGCAGCGTTGCGGCCGATCTTGGGGCGCTCGCGCTGATTGTTTCCGCGATCGCGCTCGATGGGCTGGACGGCTATCTCGCGAGGCGGAAGAATCTCGCGACTGCGCTTGGCGCGCAGTTCGATATTCTCGGCGATCGCATCGTTGAGAATTTGCTCTTCACGTTTTTCGCCACCGGCGGCTTGGTGACTGTCTGGGTTCCCGTTTTCTTCTTCGCGCGTGGCACGATTACGGATTTCTTTCGCGGCGTTGCGGCGCGCTCCGGCCGCAGCGGATTCGGAAAGAATTCCATGCTCGAGACATGGTGGGGCTGCGCTCTGGTGGCGTCGCGGCCGAGCCGGGCTGCTTACGCTGCGTTGAAGTGCGTTTGCTTTTGTTATCTCGGCATTGAGTGGACGCTTGCGCATGCGTATGTCTTTCAGCTAACGACGCGCGCCACTGCGTGGATCGCTCTTGGATCTCGCGTGCTCGTCGGGACGACCGTGGCTTTCTGCTTCATCCGTGCAATTCCTGTGCTGTGGGAAGGGCGGCGCTTCTTCTCGCTGCGTCCATCTGCGCCGCGTGCAGCCAGTCGTTTGGCGCGAAGGGCAGCGGCTCATGCTCCCATCGCCGAGGCCGCGCGATGAGTGACGGCCGCGATATCGGCGCGTTCTTCGATCTTGACGGCACGCTGCTCCCTTCACCTTCGCTCGAACGGCGATTCATCGGCTACTTGCTGCGGCGGCGCGTGCTCCGCGTTGCGTCGCTCGTGGGCTGGTTCGTGGATGTGCTCGAGAACGCGCCGATCGGCACGCCCTTCGCTGAAGCCGATCGCTCTTATCTCGCCGGATTGAGCGCGTCGCTCGCCGAGGAGTGGCTGGCCGACCGCCGCGCGCCGCTTCCCTTCTTCGCCGAAGGGCTCCGCGCTCTCGAACAGCACGCCGCGCTAGGCCATCGTGTTTTCATCATCAGCGGCACGCTCGCGGCGCTGGCTCGCGCCGTCGCGGGGCTGTTGCCGGGCGAGCCGGAAGTTTCGGCAACAGAGTTGAAAACCTACGAAAGCCGCGCGCGAAATGATTCAGGCGCGCTGCTTTGGAACGGACGGCTCGCTGGGGAATGGCTGAACGGCGAAGCGAAAGCGCGCGCGGTGCACAGCCTCGGCGCGCGATGCGAACTCGATCTGTCACGCAGCTTCGCTTACGGCGACTCAGGGGGCGATATCGCGATGCTCGCCGCCGTGGGAAATCCGCGAGCGATAAATCCGGCGTTCAGACTGCGGCGCATCGCGCGCGCGTGCGGATGGCCGGTCGAGCGCTGGAATCAGCGAACGGCGATGACGCGCGATTGCGCTACGGGCTCGGCGCTAGCCGCTTGTTCGGAGCGAGACAGATGATGTTGCTTTCGAATGAGTACGCGGACGTGCGCGGAAGTTGGCAGGCATTCCGGTCGGAAGATGCCGGCGGGGACGCCAGCGGTACAAAGATTCTTTCGGGGTGCGGGGCGTTTGAATGGGTAACTTTTTTTTATCTGACGCTGGTCAACACACTCGTGTTTGCGTTCCAGCAGAATCTGGCGTCATCATCGCTCTACATTCTGATCCATCAAAGCATCGCAGTCGGAATCCTAGTGCTGTCGTATGCCGCGGCGCGATGGCCGAACGCGCGGCTGCGCTTTCTGCGTCATTGGTACCCGTTGCCGCTGTACATTTACTTTTTCGAGGAGTTGCGCGGGCTCGTCCATCTGATATTTCCCGGCTGGTTCGACGTATGGCTGATCCGCTTCGATTATTCGCTCGGGCACGTTCATCCGTCGCTCTGGCTGACGCATTTCGCTAGCGCGCCGCTGAACGACTTCATGCAAGCGTGCTACATGACCTATTTCATTTATCTGGTTGCGCTGCCCGCGATTCTTTACTTTCGCCGCGAGACACGTGCGTTCTGGACGGTGATGACCGCGACCGCTCTCGCGCACTACTCGGTCTACGTAATCTCAATTCTCTTCCCCATCGAAAGCCCGCATTTCGCGCTTGCCGCGCTGCAGCCGCATCTCGAAGGCGGCGCCTCGACCGCGCTGATCAATCTGATCGAGCGTTTCGGCCGCGTTCACGGAGCTGCGTTTCCATCGGCGCATGTTGCGGGCTCGATGGTGGCGATACTCGCGTCGTGGCGCTATCGCCGGTGGCTTTTTTGGCTGTGCCTGCCATTTTTCGTGGGGATGATGATCGCGACAGTTTATGGCGGATACCACTACGTGGCGGATGTGCTGGCGGGAATGTTGGTGGGCGCAATCGGCTGGGCGGCGGTCTGTAAAGTAGCGCCGGCGTCCCTGCCGGCATCTTACGATTGAGAGGTGAAACGAAGCTCGCAATTGTCCGCGGCGCGCAGAGCAAAATGAACGGTGTTGGTTGTGCTTGGTAGTCCGCGCGTGAGTGTTGCTCGTGGTGGGAATTGTGATCGTCGGATGCCGGCGGGGACGCCGGCGCTACTTCGGATGGCGCGTGTGCCAGTCGGTTTCGGATTCGTAGAATTGCGCGATCTCGAGCAGGCGCGCTTCGTCCCAGTGGCGGCCGATTAGCTGCATTCCAATCGGGAGCCCTTCTTCGGTGAATCCGCAGGGAATTGAAATGGCCGGATGCCTCGTGAAATTCGCCGGGCGCGAGACGCGCACGAGTGCGGAGCGCACGGTTTCTTCTTCGCCGCGAATCTTCACCACGCTCTCGCCGATGCGGGGCGCGGTAATCGGCGCCGACGGGGCCACTATCGCGTCCACACCTGCAAGCGCGGCGTCGAATTCCGCCACGATCGGCGCGCGCGCGTCGAGCGCACGCAAATAATCCGCTGCGCGCACATTGCCGCCCAACTCGAGCCGCGAGCACACGTCGGCGCCATAGTCCGCGGCCCGCGCGGGATAAAATCCTGCGCTCTGGTGATAGTGCAGCGCTTCGGCGAGCGCGATCTGCGTTCCGGCGTCCGCCGAATCCGCAAGATGTGGGAGTGAAACCTGCCGCACCTTCGCGCCGCGCTTCTCCAGCAACTTCACGGCGGCTTCAATGGCCCGCGCAACCTCATCATCCACTTTCTCGAAGAAGAAATCGCGCGGCCAGCCCAGCGTAACGCGCAGCCGCCGCGATTTCCGCCCGCCGGCAGCCGGCGCGCGAAATGCATGCTCTTTCGCCGATATCGCCGCCAGCAGCAAAGCCACATCGTCCACGCTTCGCGCCAGCGGACCCACATGATCGAGACTCACCGACAACGGAATCACGCCGCGAGTGCTCACGCGCCCAAACGTCGGCTTCAGCCCGACAATCCCGCAAAGCGCCGAAGGAATCCGAATCGAGCCGCCCGTATCCGTACCCACCGATCCGAATCCCATGCCCGAAGCGAGCGCCACGGCCGATCCGCCGCTCGAACCGCCTGAAACGCGCGTGCGATCCCAGGGATTCCGCGCCGGGCCATAATGCGGATTCTCATTGGTGATTCCGTAAGCGAACTCGTGCAAATTCGTCTTGCCGATAATCACCGCGCCGGCTTGGCGCAACGCGCTGACCACATCGGCATCCCGCGTTGGAACAAAATCCGCGAGAATCTTCGATCCTGCCGTCGTGCGGATTCCCTGCGTCTCGATATTGTCTTTGAGAGGAAGCGGAATGCCGTGAAGCGGCCCGCGGTGCCTGCCGCGCGCGATTTCGCGTTCGGCGCGACGCGCGTCCGCCCGCGCTTGCTCCGCAGCAACGGTAATAAATGCGTTCAGTTCGGGATTGAGGCGTTCGATTCTTTCGAGGACCGCATCCAGCAATTCGACAGGCGAGATCTTGCGCCGCCGCAGCATCTGCGACGCCTCGCGGATGGAGAGAAAACAAAGCTCGTTTTTCGGAGCGGCCGGCACGGAGCAATGTTAGAACACTTTCTCCTGCCGCCGCAGATTCCCGGCCGAGCCGAGGTTCGCGATCAACAACACGACGCGGTACTGATTCTCCGTGCGCACCGTTCCGAGAGAAAGCCGGCGGTATTCGAATCCCAGCCCACAGCAGGAGCCGTTGTAAGTGATTTGCGCCACCTGGTTCTGAAACGCGTGCTCGGCCAGATCGTAGCTGAAGCCCACCGCCGTATTCCATCCGCGGCGATTCATGTCGCCGTAGCCGAATAGAGCGCGCGCCTGATCCGTTCTGACGCGAAAGTTCGTCGTCGGCTGCGCCGGCGGAAGATTCAGCGTCGAAAAATCCGCCACGGTGATGAATGATTCGCGATAAGGCTTCAATTTCAGCAGCGTTCCAATCGCCGTCATCTGTCCACGTGTGGGATCGAAATCCACCAGGAACTGCGCGTCGTAGCGGCCTCCCGGCGTCACGCGAATATCGCTGATCACCGGGGAGAAATGCCGCGGCTCATCCTGGAATGCAAACGGCGTCAGCGCATCGAGCGCCTGAAACACGTTTCTCTGTCCCGGAATCAGCGCGCCGCCGAATGTGGGGTCGAAGAAATATTTCTGCTTGATGTCCCAACTCACCAGCTCGTCGCCGCCCGAATCTCCCGATCGCCGGAACAATCGCTGCCGGATGCCATATTCGATTTCGTTCGTGTCGGTCAGCGTCTCGTCATCATCGAAGCGAATGAAGCGGCCGAAATCATTCACGCCGTTCACGTAGCGATAGACGAACTCCGGCTCGATCGTATGCTTCCACTTCGCGCCCGCGCCCTCCCAGATGCGCTCGAAGGAGGGCGGCCGGATATCCAGCGTGAATTCTTCCGTAGTGCGCACGAAGGATTGCCCAAGATACTGCCCAGCCGGAGTAAGCTGCCCGCCATACGAAGTGGAACGCAACGTGAAGTTCGACGTCACACCGAGCCACGGCCCCCAATGCAGCGGAATGGTCACGCTCGGCGCAATCTCGCTGCGCTCAACGAAGCTCGGCGTCTCGAAACCCGTCACGGTATCCCTGCGATGCACCGCGCCCGTAAACGAATCAAAGGAAAAATAAACAGGAATGTGCTCGAAGGGCGCCTGATCCACCGAACCGAACCGCACTTCCGGCGCCGAGCGCAGCGAAATATACGTCTGCGGCGACGAGCTCAAAAAATTCTTGTAACTCCCCGCCGCAACATCAAAGCTGAATCCTGAAAAATTCTTGGTCGCGAACGTGGTGTTCCGCACTTCGGAATTCACCGCCTGCGAAAATGTCTCGGCAAACGCCAACCGGAAAGTGAGCGAAGTGAGCTGATTCAAGTCCACCACCGTCCGCCAACCATCCGGCAGAAAGGCGTCGAATCCCAGATGGGCTTCGTGCCCGCCCTGTTTCTCAATCCCGCCGGGCTCCGGCAATCCGCGATCGATCACGCCGTAGTAGGAAATGTCGAGCTTGGCGTTTTCCCACGGCCGCATGCGGATATCGCCTCTCTGGCTCCAGCCGCGTTTGCTGAGATACGTCGCGCCCACCATGGCATCCGCCCAGTCCGTGGGCGCCCAGTAGTAGGAATCGCCGAAGAAAAATCCCTTGGCCGTGGAACTTCCCGCATCCGGAATCATGAATCCCGACTGGCGCCCGCGGGAGGCGGGCAGCGTCGCATAAGGCAAATATACGATGGGAACGTAGAGCAGCCGGAAATCCGCATTCACGAGCTGGATGTTCTTCTCGAGGTGCACCGTGGCTTGCGGCGCATAAAATTTCCAGGTTGGCCGGTCGGGGCGACAGACCGTGATCCAGCCTTTGTGCACCTTGTACGTCGACTCATCGAGACGCTCGGCTTCTTCGGCTTCAAAGTGGAGAGGATTCGGACTGATGAGCAGCGTCGGATTGGGCCGCCGCTGAATTCCCAGCGTAGCGCGAACGTGATGGAATGTGCCGCGCCCGTCGTTCAGATTGTATTGGGCTTCGTCGGCTTCAACGTGCTCGTCGAGCCGGTCGAGCTGAATGTGGCCGCGCGCGATGACCACGCCGGTGTCGTCGTTATATTCCACGTGATCGGCGCGCAGCCGCACGTCCTCGTAGTGCAGATCGACGTTTCCGTCGGCGTACGCCACGCGCCCCACCTGTGTTTGCTTCTCCGCCTCAAGCGTGGCGATGGCGCCGCGCCGGTGCTGGCCTATCGCCGGGGCTGCGACGTGCTTTTTCGGCGGAGTCGTTTGCGCTCCGGCAGCCGGAGCGAGAGCAACCGTCAGGAGGAGAACCGCGAACAATAGGCTTCGATGAAGGATTCTGGCCCCGATCGCGCCGCGCATGGCGGCGGAAAGAAGTCCGAGACTAACACGCAGTTCAAATTTCAGGCAACGCACGTCGTCTTCACTTCGAGCGCTCCCCACGTCCGCATTTGTGCTACGATACCTCCGCTCCCAATCACCGGGACGTCCGCGGCGCAAAACGTACAGGTGATTAACATATGCTCGAAGTGCGGCGCCATTCTGTTTGAAGACGCCTCCCGCTGCTCTTTCTGTGACGCGCCACTCACCGAATCCGCGCAACCGGACGAACTCGCCACGGTGGCCGCCAACGACGTAGAACCCGACTGGCACGTCGAGGTTGCCCGGCGCCTGGAACTCTATCGCGCGCGGCGCCGGCGCGTAATGCCCGACGATACGCAATCGCCGCTTCCCTTTCACGAGGAATCTCATCCGCGAACTGAAGAGGAATTCTTCGTCGTGGACGTGGACGAGGAACTCGATCTTCCTCCGCGGCCGGTGCGCAAGACCGCGCCCCCGCGCGCTCCGGAGCGCGTCGAGATCTCTCCGCTGCAACCCGAACTCGATTTCTCAGCTTCCGGAGATCCCCGCGCCCATCCGCAAACGGCTCTCATCCCGGTGGCCGATCTTCACGAGCGGCGCCAGGCCGGCGTGCTCGATTTAATTTTCCTTACGCTGGCCTATGTCGGCTTTCTTGGTCTGTTCCGCTCGCTCGGCGGCCACTTCTATTTCGCGCGCGTGGATGCGGCCGTCTATGGCGCGGCGTTTGTTCTCTTCTACGCTCTCTATTTCTCAATCTTCACCATCTTCGGTGGCGCCACGCCGGGAATGCAGCTTCGCGGGCTTTACGTCGTGCGCCTCGACGGCACACTCGCCGAAAACCGCCAATTGCAATGGCGCGCATTTGCTTATTTGCTCTCGGGCGGCGCGCTGATGCTCGGTTTTCTCTGGGCCTTCTGGGACGAGGACCATTTCACCTGGCACGACCGCATTTCGCATACTTACGTCACCTCGGCGCTGCCTCTGGGCCAGGAAGACTCCTTCGAGGTGGGGCCGCCGCGGCAAACCTTGGCGCACAAGTAGCATCACATCATCTCCGGCCCTGTGTTCGCGGCTGGAATGTTATACTTGAAGACTAGGCGAAAAGGCCGAACCCTTCACCGGGTGGGGCACCCGTGAAGGCGGTCCAGGGAACCGGATTGGCGTCATAGCCGGCCGAAGGAAACTCAATGAGCCGTTTGATGAAGCAGATTGTCGTCTCGCTATCCATCCTGATCATGGTGTTCGTGGTTGCCGGCCATGTGATGGGGCGTCCGCCGGACGACAAGAGTTATCGCTCCCTCGCCGTCTATAGCGAAGTGCTCGAGCACGTGCAGCGCGATTACGTCGAGGATCCGGACATGCGCCAGGTCACCAGCGGGGCGCTGCATGGACTACTCGATTCTCTCGACCCTGATTCGAGCTACCTGAGCCCGCTCGAATACACCGATTACAAAGACAAGATTCAGAGCAAGGCCACCGGCACCTCGGGCCTGGCGCTTTCGAAGCGCAATGGCTACATCATCGTGATTTCGGTGCTGCCGGATAGCCCCGGAACGCAAGCCGGGTTGCATTCGAGCGACTACATCGAATCGATCGCTGGATTCACCACCAGCCAGATGTCCATCGGCCAGGCGCGCGTGCTGCTGACCGGCCAGCCGGGCTCCACCGTGAAGCTTTCCGTGATTCGCCGCGCTAAAGTTGAGCCGGAGCAGATTGATTTGGTACTGGCGAAAATTCCCGAGCCGAAGATTCTCGAAGAGCGATATGAAGGCGATGTCGCTTACCTGCGGCTGCCGGCGCTCGATGCCGGAACGGTCGCTCGCCTGCGCGACAAGCTGGTGCAGCTTGAATCCAAGGGCGCGCACAAGCTGGTCCTCGATTTGCGCGATTGCGCCATCGGCGAGCCGGCCGACGGAGTCAGCGCCGCTCAGCTGTTTCTTCCTTCCGGCACGATTGCGTCGCTGAAGGGGCAGACTGTCTCCGAGCAAACTTTCACCGCTGATGCCACCAAGCAGGTTTGGAAAGCGCCGGTGGCTTTATTGATTTCAAATGGCACTGCGGGCGCCGCGGAAGTTCTGGCGGCCGCGCTCTCTGACAATCATCGCGGAGAGACGATTGGCGATCGCACTTTCGGGACCGCTTCCTGGCAGCGCGTCATTCAGCTCGATGACGGCTCGGCGCTCATTCTCACTATCGCGAACTACTACACTCCGGCTGGAAAATCGATTCCCGCCGAAGGCGTCACGCCGACCGTGCAGGAAACTGCGGACGACGTTGCGGCGCTGAACGATTTGCAACAGACGACTTCTCCGCCGCCGGGACAAGTGGCTTCGCAGGATGATCCGCTGCTGAAGAAAGCGATTCAAATCGTCCAGGCGGGCGGCGTAGCCAAGAAGGCCGCGTAGTCACGTCGTGTCTCGCGCGCGGCTCCCCAGCGATTCTGGCGAGCCGCGAGCTACTTCAACTGATCCGCGACGGTTTCGTAGGGGCGCGGCTTGCTGCGCCCGCCCGGCGTCAAACCTTCTATCAACATCGACAGAAAATCCGCCGCGTGCGCCACGCCGATTTCGTCGATCCTATCGTTGCGTCCTGATTCCATGCATCGCTCTCGCTCTGATTTTGGCTGGATGCTGGAAAAAACGCCTCTCCGCAAATGAAATTCACGCGGTCTCGAAGGAATTGGCGGACGCCGCCAGGAACATAGCCGGAAAGCAATCAGAAATCGTAGTTCGCCCCGAGATGGACAATCTCCCCGGCGGCCAAAGCTACTTCGCCGACGATCAGATCTTCATCATCCTCGACGATCTCAATAAAGAAGCTGCGGTACAGACGGCACTCGACGCCGTAGCCCGCCGCCATCACCTCACGCACGGCTCAGAGACGGCCACGAACGGCGGCGGCGCTCGATTCGAATACTCCCGCGGCGACCAGCGTACTCATATTATCCATATCTTCGAGCACGTCACCGCCGCCGCGCCGCATCCATCGAATCTGCCCGCGAGCGCGCCGCGCCTCGCCATCATCATCGATGATCTCGGCCACGATCTTCCGCCCGTGCGCGAAATCCTCCAGCTCCCGTACCCGCTCACGCTTTCCGTGATCCCCGGCCTTCCCAATTCCGCCGAAGTGGCCAATGACGCGCACAGCCATGGCGACGAAGTTCTGCTCCATCTTCCGATGCAGGCGATTGAAGCCGACGCGAAAACAGAACCGGTCGAATTGCGCGTGGGAATGAATTCAAATCAGGTGGATCAAATTTTAAGCACGATGCTGGAGACTGTTCCTCATGCCGCGGGCGTGAATAATCATCAAGGCTCGCGCGCCACTGCCGATCCTGCGCTGATGAACGCGCTGATGGAGTCGCTCCAGCACCGCGGGCTTTTTTTCGTGGATAGCCGCACCACGAAGGAAACGGTCGCCTACGACACCGCCGAGAAAGACGGCGTCCGCGCCGCTTTCCGCAATGCGCAATTCCTGGACGACACGCCCACGCAAGCCGCGATCGTCGCGCAGCTCAATCGGGCCATCGCCGACGCAAAGCGCAAAGGCTGGGCCGTCACGATCGGCCATCCACATCCAGCCACACTCGCAGTCCTACGCGAACAACTTCCGCAAATAGAATCGAAAGGAATAAAGCTGGTGTTCGTTTCGGAAGTAGTGAAGTAACGTCCGCTCGCGTTTAATCCAGAATTTCCGCCGCGATCCCCAAAACCTGCTCGGCAATCGCCGGCGCTGAAGTTAACCCCGGCGATTCAATCCCCATCAATTCGATCACCGCGGGAATATCCGGATCCCGCTCAATAATGAAATCCGCAATCCCATGCCCGCCGGGCGGCACCAGCTTCGCGCGAATTCCTGAGTAACCCGGCACCAAATCCGCAGCCTCCAATTCCGGCACCATCATCTTCGCCCCGCGCGCAAAATCCTCCACCGGTTCGCGGTCCCGCTCGTAGTCATTCTTGTCCTCGACGTATCGCGCCGTCGGCCCCAGCAGCACCGTTCCCCATAGCGTCTTCGTCAAATGCACGCCGAGACTCAATCCATCCGCATGCGGCAGCGGATAAACCAGCCCGCGAATCAAATCCGCTTTCCCGCGCACCACTTCGCAATATTCCCCACGCACGGGATAAATGCGATGCTTGGCCATCGACGATCCCAGCATCGCCGCCACTTCGTCCGCAAAAAGCCCCGCGGCGTTCACCAGGCAGCGCGCCTCAATCTCTCCCGCTTCGCTCGTCACGCGCACGCGCCCGCCCGCCGGCTCGAGCTTTTCCACCTTCGCGTGCGTGACAATGTTCGCGCCTTGATCCGTGGCCAAGCGAGCGTAAGCCTTCACCAGTTCCTCGCTCGATACAATCCCAGTCGAAGGCACCACCATCGCATGATCGCCCTCAACGTGCGGCTCCCGCGCGCGAATTCCCGCGCGATCCACGATCGACAATCCCTCGACGCCGTTCTTCCGCGCATTTTCCATCAAAGCCGAAAGCGCCGGCGCTTCCTTCGCCGACGCTGCCACAATCAATTTCCCCGTATTGCGGTGCGGCACGCCATGCGCCGCGCAAAATTCGTAGGTCAATATGTTCCCGCGCACGCAATGCCGCGCCTTCAAAGAGCCCGGCGGATAATAAAGTCCCGCATGAATCACGCCGCTATTCCGCGTGCTAGCTCCCATCCCAATCTTCGGCAGCGCCTCGAGCACAAACACGTCGTCCCAACGCGCCGATAGCACCCGCGCAATCGCGCACCCGACGACACCACCGCCAATAATGACGACGTTAGCCTGCTCCATAATTCAATTATCGCGGAAAGTCTCGCACTTGGAGGAAAAATACAGCGTCAAG
>Ga0310038_10000187_pt1 | contig 64705 bp, 48 predicted proteins | sample Sb_taG_6_FD_200461 | JGI IMG/M metagenome (GOLD analysis project Ga0310038, IMG submission 200461) | Peat soil microbial communities from Weissenstadt, Germany - Sb_50d_4_PS metaG (v2) (version 2) | ecosystem: Environmental > Terrestrial > Soil > Wetlands > Peat | place: Germany: Weissenstadt... | reverse complement strand
TGGCGGTGAACCCGGATCCGATGCCCCAGGGCATGGCTTCGAGTCTCCGGGACAGGGACTCGTTCTCGATGGCCTTCCGGAGAGTGGCGCGGAACTCCTCACCGGAGATCAGGCCGCCGGTGGTGCCTAGGAAAAGCGCGTTGTCGCCTCCGGCGAGTGCCTGTATCTGGTCGCGGCGGGCGTTGAATACGACATCGTCGCTTGCCTCAATGCCGGGCAGGACCTGGCCGGTCCCGATGGACTTGGCGGCTTTCGTCAGCTTGCGGTGCAGGATGCGCTCGAGGTTGAGCAGCCTGTCCATGTCGGCGTCAGGGAAGAAGCACCACAAGTACACATAGTCGTGCTTGGACCCGATCCGGTCGACGCGCCCGTGCCGTTGTACTAGGCGCATCGGGTTCCACGGCAGGTCGTAGTTGATAACGTTGTGCGCCTGTTGGAGGTTGACTCCCTCCGAGAGGACATCGGTCGCGAACAGCAGGTCGTAGCGGTCCTCGGCGGTCGCGTTGCCATACTTGTCCTGCGGCCCGCCGGTCCGGGGTGCGAACCCGGCGACGGCCTCATCTTGGGTGACGGTTCCGGCATGTCGGCCGTGGCCGGGGCGCTTGCGGACCGTACCCGTGACGAACGCCACGCGGTCCTTGTAAGCGGAGAGCGCCGGGTCGCTGTCGAGGATCAGGTCGATGTTGTCCTGCAGGTAGTAAATCGTATCGGCGAAATAGGAGAACACGAGTACCTTGCGGTCATCGCGGTCCCGCGACGCCATCTCGGGCGCGTCGGAGTTGAGCGTCGCGGCAGCTCGCAGACCAGCGTCGCGCTCGGCCTCGGCGATGACCTTGGTGAGCGTGTCGGCAAGGGCTCTTACCTTTGGGTCCTCGCCGGGCTTCAGGCCGGCCTCGACTGTGTCGGCCATATGCCGCAGCAGCATGACGTCGCTGAGAATGTCGGCGATGAGCGGTCCGGCCAGGTATTCAGACACGTCAGCGTAGTCGGCGGTCGATTCCCACTCCACCAAGCTGGCCGGGTCGTCGAGATCAATGCGCAGCCAGTCCCGCAGCGACTCACCAGAGGCGACCCGGCCTTCGTCCATGATGAGCAAGGTCAGCCCTTCCAGGGTGTCGGCCATCTTCCGGCAGGTAGCGCAGAACGCGTAGCCGGACGACTCGAACCGCTTGAGCAGCCCCGACCGCAGTAGGCCGGCGACCTGGACTTCGTAGGGCTTGTACTCCTTGTCCAGCCGGTACCTTGACGGCATGTAGCCAGCCAGGGTCAGCCGCGCGGCGTCGAGCGTGGACAGGCCGCCGTCAGGTATCTCCCCGGCGTAGAACGGGTCCGGCTCTTCGGGGTCGCGGTCGGCGCCCAGTGCGTGCGCGAATGTGTCGAAGAACCCGGAAAGGACAGGGGCGAGATCGTAGTCGACACGGCGAACGCGCGGCTCGGGGAACACCAACGTGTCACCCTGGTCGTTGATTTTCTGCCCGATGTAGTGATTTCGGACGAACCGACGGGTCCTGCGCACTGCGACCGCGTCGAGGATGTCGAACAGGTGCTCCGGGGACAGGTCATCGGGGTTCAGCTTGTCGATGGCCTTGAAATGCGCGGCCAGACTAGGGAGGCCGATCTCGGCGAATTCGTCGTCATGCACGATGAAATACGACAGCAGCGAGTGGAGATCCCCGAGCGCATTGTTCACTGGCGTGGCGGTCAGCAGCACGACGCGCTTGCGGGGGTTACCCTTCAGTACCTGCACAAGCCGCTTGGCGCGCTCGGTGTCGGTGTTCCGGACGGTGTGGGCCTCGTCGAGCAGGACAAGCGCGAACTCGTCGGGGTCCCTGCCCGGCGGCAGGCCGTAAGACGGGATGCCCTGATAGTCCTGGAGCAGATCATCGTAGGAGATGACGTCGACCCAGCCGCCGAGGTTCTGCCGGTCTATGTATGGCTTCCACACTGAATCCCGGATGATCTTCGGGGCGATGATGAGGACCCGCTGCCGGGCCCGGACCGTGTCCTTGACGAGGGCGCCGCCAACGTACGTCTTACCGAGGCCCACCTCATCCGCTATCAGGACACCGTTGTGCTTCTCCAGAATCCGCCTCGCGCGCCCCACCCCGTCCTTCTGGAACGGCAGCAGGTCCCGCATCGACGGGTCAGCGACCACAGCCTCATCGTCCTGGGCGACCTGGCGACCGTACGCCTCCCACAGCATCCGCAGGAACACCAACCACGGCTGCTCTGCCACCACCTGCTGCGCGTAAAACCCTGCCAGGTCGAACGGCTCGGCTTCCTGCCACAGGCTGTCGAACCACTCCCGAACCGCGATGATCGTCGTCTGGTTGTACTGCCCGAGGTTCAGCTCACGGCTTCTCGCCAGCCCGGCATAGGTCAGGTTGCTCGACCCGGCGATCACCCCGAGCGCTGGGCTGTCGATCAGGTATGCCTTACCGTGCAGGAACTCCTTCGTATACCGCCGGACCTCGGCCTTACCTGAGTGCAGCCACGCGATCAGATCCTTGATGCGGCCTCGGGATTCCGCCGTAAACTCGGTCAGGTCCCGCTCCTCGGCTAGCGCATCGGCCTGGCCCGCCAGCGCCTCAGCGAGAACGATGCCACGGGCGCGCTTCGCCGGTACCGTCCCAGGCCGCAGCACGACCGGGTCGGTGTCACGCTGCGGCTCAGCACCCAGCATGAGCCGTACTTTCCCTGCCCGCTTCAGTTGCCCGGCGATCAGGCACCAGCCAGGAACATTAAAGTAGGCCGAGGCGATCGCGACGCTCAGGCCGGGACGATGCGCCTCGAAATCGATCATCTCGTTGACTGCCCCGGCGACAGTCTGCTGAGACGACGGGTCATTGGTCGCAAACTCCGGGCGACCGCCGTCAACCTGCGTCATGCCACAGTCCGGTCGCTAGGTCCGAGTCGCCGACCCCAGGCTGCAAGGTGTGTAAGCGCCATCTCGAGGCGGTGCTCGTAGCGCCAGTTGCGATGGAACGTCGCGAACATCCCCGTCACGTCGCTGTCGGTCATGCCATATAGCAGGCAGACTACGGCGTCCAGCTCCGCTGTAAGGTCAGCCCGCTCTCCGGATGACGTGACGCTGGCGACAGGGACGCCAATCCCATCCGCCCACGTTTGGTAGCGCCGATCGACGGCGGCGAGACGGGCGCTGATCTCGACGACCCTGTCACGGGCCGGGCGGTAGTCGAGATCAGCGAGCAGTGACGTCCCGTCAGATCCGATGACCCTGCCCGAGTCCTCGGCAATGCGAGGGATCGGAAAGGAGTTGAGGTGCTCGTACGTCATGTGCTGCTCGACAAACCGCCGCGCGTACCAATCGAGCGGGATGCTGGATAGAACCCCAAGGAGATACGCTTCGTCGCGCTCATCTCCACGCTGCCGAAGGAGGTAGGGCGCGACGTGGACGAGCGAGGCATGCGGAAAGATGAGCGCGCAGATCATCGTGCGTGAGTCGGTACTGCGAGCGACATCGCGGAACGCAATTCGTGGACGGTTGATAGGCAGACTGTCCGGTGTGTCAAGGTCCTGCGCGGCCTGACCTATGAAGGCAGTTCCCTTACTCCCCGCGGACTTCAGTCGGCGTGCCTGGAGGAACGAGACAATGGCGTCTGGATTAGCGTAGGCATAAGGTTCGCCGAAGGCGGGATTCCACAAATTGAATGATCCACCAGTCAGAACAGGAAGCGTATGTGACGGCGCAGGGTGGCTAAGGTTAAAATCGAAGAATTTCTTGTCGTCCGTAGTGTGGAGTTCCCGAATGGGCTGGAACCTCCATCTGCCGATATCGGCCTCAAGTGGAGGGTGCTGACGGAGGATCGAGAAGACAGGTACGTCGCGACTCGGGATCAAGGGGAACGAAGCCTGCTCTGACCAGCCGAGGAGCGTGTCGGCCTCGACGACGGCAGCGTCGTCGGAAGACGCCATAGCGTCGGCATACTCAGTGTACGATGCGTACGGTCCGTGAAATGACACCGCGTGGCAGACTGTATCCTTCCGAACCGTCACCAGGGCTATGGTCCACTGCGGGTGAATCTGCTCGAACGCCCAGCGGCGGCTGTTGGTCAGCAGCGTCAGGTCTGAGAACTGTCCGTTTGCCAGGACGGTTCTGCGCCATTCCTCGGCTCCGGCTCCAGCGAGTGCCGTGCGGGGAAGAACGACGCCAATCATTCCGTCGCCGCGGACCTCTTGCCAGAATCGCCACGCGAACGCTGCGAAGAGGTCGGTGTCAGTCGCGGCGCGGAGCCCTGGAAAGGGGCCAGCAGCGAGGATATTAGCCGCTGACTTCGCGGTGCCAGCGTCCGTCTCATACTCCGCAAGGAGGTCCAGTCGCTCGGTCTTCAAGGTTGAAATAACCTGATTCTTTTCCTGCTGGCTCATTGAGCGCAGGCCGGGAAGCCGCAATGCCCACCAGCTGTGCTCCTCTACCTTCAGCTTCTCCCAGGGCGGATTGCCGAGAACGCAGTCGAATCCCGGACGCTCGCGCCGGAACACTTCGGGGAACCGAACGGGCAGGTGAGTTGCCATTGCCGCCCGCGCAATCTGGCGGGCGCGCTGCAGGTGGGGGTGACCGAGGATGGCCGCTTCAAGCGCTTCGATAGTTGATGCAGTGAACAACCGAGGGCTGGCGGAGATCAGTATTCGTTCCCGGTGCGGGATGGAGCGTCTGCGGACCTTCGGGTTCCGGCCATTCCTGTCATAGGTAGTCTCCTCGATGTACTCGTTCCCGAGGAGGCGTGTTGCACGCTCGGCAGTGATCAGGTCGCAGAAGGCCGCCAGAGGCTCGAGTGACTCTTCCAGCCGGGCTTGGAGCGTGGCTGCGGCAGCTACGTCTCCGACGCGGGCGTCGGACAGTTCTCCGAGGCCGGCGAGGTACTCTTTCGCGCGGTCCAGGAAACCGTCGAGCACGTCGTCGAGGACTGTGCCCTGCTTCGTGTTCGTCTTCTTGAGCTCGCGCGTCTCGGCGTCAGTTAGCGCCTGGCTGATCTCAGGGATGGTGCCGACGCCAGTGAGGCTATTGCCGTGGATGAGGCTGTGGTTGAGGAATGACAGCGGCAGGCCGGGCACGAAGGTATGGATCCAGATCGCCAGCCTGGCGAGCTCGACGGCAATCTCGTTGATGTCCACGCCATACACGCACCGTCGGGCAATCTGGCGGCGGAGCAGCGCGCCATCATCGATGCCCGACGCGGCCGGATCCAGGCCAAGCTGGCTCGCGGCCACGGTCCGCAGGTCGTGCAACTGGACCGCCACCTCGGGGAGCGGATTCTCGGACAGGAACGCGGAGAACCGCGCCTCGATCCTGTCGACTGCCGCGACAAGGAAGTGCGCAGATCCCATCGACAGGTCGGCCACCCGGAAATCGAACAGGGCTTCAGCCGCCGTCTTGGTGGCTCCGGCGGAGAGCATTCGCGTCACCCCGGCGAGATGCGTGTCAATGGCGGACTCCAGCGCTGTATCGAGAAGGTGCTCCACAGCGAACGGCTTCGTGAAGTAAGAGCCGGTTGCCTTGCGTGATCCGCTGCGCGAGTGGAAGTAAACCGTTCCAGCGGCGACCGCCACTGCCATCCCGGCTTGGGCCGGGACGAAGGTATCCTTCTCATCGACGGCCAGGTCGTTCTCGGCCACGCCGAGCCCGGACTCCAGGAGCCCCTCGTAGATGGTGCCGAACTCACGGACCGAGAGGCTACGGAAGTCCACGGGGCCGAGTTGCCCGTCATCGGTGACGTCGAGCAGCAGGCCGCGGAGCGCCGGGCCGATCTGGTCGTTGGTTAGGTCAAGGCCGTATGTGGCGGCGCCGGAAGCGTTCTTTTCCGGGTCCCGGCTGAACAGGCCGCCGTTGTAGGCCGGGACGCCCCAGCCACCGAGGTCGCCGGTGTCGATGACCTTCCACACCTGCGTGAGGTCGTCCCAGAGCGACGTGGAATGCGGGTCGAACCGCTGGCCGGGGTCCTTCTGGAGGTCTAGCGCCAGCGTCTTAAGCGCATTGCGGGTGTACCGGTCGCTCCTGCCATACGGCAGCAGGCCTCGGTCCTCGGCATATGCGACGAACAGGAGTCGGAACAAGATGATCATCGTCTGGTGGTACGCCTCGTCCAGCGCAGCCTTCTGCTGCCCGCCGGGCAGGCCGGCAATGCCCATCCTGCCTGCGACGGCAACCGACAGGTTGCGTACGACATCCTCGTAGATGCGGTCTCGGAGCCGGGCCGACAGCTCCGCTGCATAACGAGAGGAATCGCCAAGGAGCCTGTAGAGCGCGCCGCCGACCGCAAGCGAGGCTGGGGCGAAGAGCAGGGCGAGGTAGCCGCATTCCTCTTCAGCCAGGATGGACAGGTCGAGCTCGACATAGGTCTGCGTCTGACCCTTCCGCCCGACCCCGGCGTCCGGGTCGCGCGGGTAGAGCCGGACGACGGAGCCGCCGAGCACGATCAGCCAGTCAACGTTCTCCCTGCGGGCAACGGCCAGGCCATGCGTGACTGCGTTGGTGTTGTGGAACCGGCTCAGCGGGTTGTCGAAGGACTCGCCGTCCGCCAGAAGCACGGCGGCAGCGCGCCGATTGCCGGCACTTGCCTCGCGCAGGACCGTCCCGTCCGGGACCGCCTCGATGGCATACCCAAGACCGGTCAGGAGAGCTTCGCTTCGGTCGCCGAGCAGCAGTTGGGAGCGGGCGCACAGCTTCTCCCAGTCCGGGTCGCGGGGCTGCTGCTGGAGAACATGCGATGCCAGTAGCCCCTCGTTGCGGACGCCGGACGCGACACCCCCGGCGACCGAGGATAGGCGTCGGCGTACCTCCGCATGCAGCCCGCTGGGGCTGGTCATGACAAGGGCATCGCTGATCAGCTGCTCGGCGATCCTCTGGTCGATTCCGGCTACCGGCACCGCGTCCTCGGTCAGGCCGAGCAGTGCTACTCGCGGCTGGGACTTGTCCCAGTAGGTAACCGCGAGCAAGACGGGGGTGACGCCGCCTGCCGACCGTGCCCGCCAAGCTGCCTGCAGATCACCCTTGGTGGGATGCGCCGGAGCATGCGCCAGCACGACCACGAGGTCGGTTTCGTCACTGCCTCGGAGAATCTCCGTCGCAGTGACCGCGCCGCTCGCCTTGTTCCACGGGAGGCGGTCGTCCCAATCGGGCAGCAGCCTGCTCGACGCTGATCGGTCACCGCTTCCCATGCGCGTTGCGCTCACCTGGGTGATCCTTTCGGGCTGTTGCCACTGTCCCCTGACAGCATGGCCGGTTCGCTCATGTCATCCAGCCATTCCCCGGTGAATCGCTCATGAGGTTCGACCACGCCGAAAACGAGGCGACTGCGCCGGGAAGAAGAGACACACCATGATTACCTGCCCGCGTCGGCAGCGGGGCACGGTGCCCGCTCGGTCGGCGTCCGGAATCCGGCCGCTGCCTGGAGGAGGGGAATGGTTCCAGGTTCTCCAGTATCAGCTCTAGTGCCGGATCCCGTAACTACTTTACGATCTCCGCTCCCGGAATCCGCACGAGAGGCAAGCTGTGATCCTGGATGACCGCCGTCGCCTAGCCGGGTCTATGTCGTCCAGCCAGTCCGGCGGCAGCCTCCCGGCGGGGCTGCTCCAGAATCGGAGGCCTCCCCGAATCCGTGAAGCCCAAGCTCCGGCAAAGATTGAGCAGCTCAGGATGCGCGCAACCTGCTCTATTTCGGAAATATGGACGCGAAAACGATCGGCTGCGCGAGTATGGGAAACTCCAACGTCGTGACGGTCGTCAGTCCAAGATCAAACTTCGGCGCGATCGCCGGCAGACAGGATGATCTTCGATAAGCCGGGCCGCGGATTGAACCCGCTTAGGTCCAGCGTGGCGGGCCAGCCAGGACTGGTCAAGCTCCTCGCCTTCCTGACCCCATCCGTGTCCTCGGCACTGCTCGCCCTCAGCCCGTGGTCTAGTGTTCCTGGCATCCGGATCCGATCCTGTCGTTCTGCCGCCTGGTTCCGTCGGTTTATAAGCCGCGGCGAGAGCCACGCGATAGCGCATCTGGATCTGAGCGTGGCTTGGGCCAGCATGGCCAGGCGACGGCGACTGCCAGGCAGACACAGAGTGCCGTCGGCCGTGCTGTTGCCTGGCCCTGCTGAAGCCCGCGAGGCGAAAAGGCAAACGCCGACCCGACTGCCCGACTGGACAGCAACCAGAACAGGCGATAGCGCCATCCGACAACCGTGCCAGACTTATCGATGTTCCAGCCATTGCTATACCTAGCGATGTCTTGGTTGCTAGGCGGATGGCTCAAAGGAACGAAGAGGCAGGACGATACGTAGTGGCCGTCAGGCATGCACTCCGCAAGTCGTTAGTAATCCATCATCTAATGTCGTTCGGTGGAAATCAGAGCTGCTGAGATCCATTCCACGATCCAATTGAACCAATCAGAACTAACCAGTCTCCCATCGTCCAAGTCGGCTCACTGGCAGCATGACTGGCGGGCTTGCGTTTTCAGGTGATGCGTATTCCGGCGTGATGGAGCCGGGCACGTTACGGTGTGTGACCGCCCGCCGGAAAGGTTGTTCCTCGGATGAGCGTGCGAACGTGACCGTGGTGTACGCCAAGACCGGCTTGTGCCTCAGATTTAGCGGATGGCGCCGCTGTCTACCGGGATCATCGCGCCGGCGATGTAGGACGCGGCCGGGGACAGCAGGAATGCGGCAGCGCAGCCGAATTCCGCGGGTTCGCCGTACCGGCGCAGCGGGATGTGCTGCGAGAGGCGGGCGCGCACCTCGTCGGGGTCGCCGCTGAGGGCGTCGAGCTGGCGGACCCAGTCGGTGGCGATCCTACGGGCAGCAGCCCGTTGATCCGGATCCCGGACGGGCCGTGCTCGTCGGCGAGGGTCTTGACCACGCCGGCGAGGCCAGGGAAGAGCCCGTCGGGGATGGCGAGTTCGGGCAGCGACGCCCGGACGGAGGCGGCGAGCACGAACGCGATCGAGCCGCCCGTCCCGGTGAGGGCGGCGGTCGCCGCATCGTCGGGGCGTCCGGCGCCCAGGTCTGCGGCGAGAACCCGGGCGAGCCGGATGGCGCCCAGGAAGACGCTCTCGAACGCCGATCGCCACGCGTCGTCGGTGGTGGACGTGACGGTCCCGGCCGGTGATCCGCCCACGCTGATCAGCGCGCCGTCCAGGCGGCTGTGCCAGCGGTGTCCGGCGCGAGGCCGGCTGCGGCCGCTGCGGCCGTGGTCTCATGGGGAGCGCTGAGCAGCACGCGGGCCCCGTCTGCGATGAGTGCCTGGGCCGCGGCGAACCCAAGGCCCCGGCTGCCGCCGGTCACCAGGTATGCCCGGTCCTGCAATCCAAGATCGATTGCGGCCATTCTGCCCTGGCAGCCGGCCGGCGGGCGCGCAGCCGGGAACGTGCCGCCCGCCGGACCGACGACATCGCCGCGGGCGTCTGCTCCTGCGGGCCGCAGCGGCGCTCGGCCCGTCAGTTGCAGCCCGGCAGGACCTGGCGCCTGCCGTCCTGGCCCCATTCCGGTCACGCTCGGATTGCCTCAGGCGCGGGATCCGCATCAGATGCGATGCCAGTCAGCCAGTAGGCCACGGCCATCGTCGGACAGGTAATCGCCACGGACGGTGCCGCTGGCTGATTCCCGGGGCCGAGGTCAATGCGTTAATAGCGGCCAGTGCCGGATTGTTATCCGATGGAATTCAGCACACAAGCGCTAGACGAGCAAGATATTCTTATCCATTGTTTATCTCTGGACCGGGTGCGGTCCAGAGATAAACAATGGAGTCGGCACCACCACCTCGCGGCCATTGCATGTGGGTCGGCGGTGGTGGCTGGGACCGGGCGCGGTCCCATCAGGAACGAACGTCAGCCAGATCGGAGGTGTTCGTGGTGGCGGGCGGGACTGTGCGGCGGCGGTCGCGGCAGGTGGTGCCGAGGCCGCGCGTGGTGCAGTTTTCGCTGACTGAGGAGGAGTTCGAAGAGGTCAGTGCTGTGGCGGCCAGGTCGGGACTGGCGCGGGGAGCATTCGCGGCGGAGGCGACTCTGGCGGCAGCGCGAGGTGCTGCGCCCAAGGAGGCGTCGCCGTTGCGGGACGCACTGACGGAGCTGATGTCGGCGGCCGGACTGGTACGCCGGGTGGGTACGAATCTGAATCAGGCTGTTGCCCGGCTGAATGCGACGGGACAGCGCGGTGAGGATCTGCTTCCGGCCGCCCAGTTCTGCGCCCGGGTGATCCGGCGGCTGGATGAAACGGCGGAGCAGTTGCGCCGGAGCATTCCGTGACTGAATCAGAGTGCTCCGGATGATCGGGAAAGTGCTCCGGGGCACCAATGCGGGCCGGCTGCTGTATTACCTGTACGGGCCCGGGAAAGCGAACGAGCACACCGACCCGCACCTAGTCGCCGGATTCTCCGATCCGGCCGAGCTGGAGCCGGAACGCCGTCCGGACGGACCACCGGATCTGCGCCGCCTGTCCGGGTTACTGGCCCAGCCCCTCGCGGCCCTGGCGAGGCCGGGTTATGAGAAGCCGGTGTGGCATTGCGCGGTCCGGGCCGCTCCGGGTGACCGGGTGCTGTCGGATGCGGAGTGGGAACAGGTCGCGGCGGCGATCATGGACCGGACCGGCCTGGCGCCTGCGGGTGATGATCTGGGGGTGAGGTGGGTCGCGGTCCGCCACGCGGACGATCACATCCACATCGTGGCCACCCTGGCCCGCCAGGACGGAAGCCGGCCGAGGATCTGGAATGACTTCTACCGGGTCCGGGAGGCCTGCCAGGAGGCCGAGGAACGGCTCGGGCTGGCGACGACCGCTCCGGCGGACCGGACCGCGGGCCGGCGACCGTCCCGTGCCGAGACGGAGCAGGCAGCGCGCCGCGGATGGGGCGAGGCGCCCCGGGTCACGCTGCGCCGCGAAGTGTGCGCGGCAGCGGCGGGCGCGCGGACGGAGCAGGAGTTCTTCGCCCGCCTCGCCGAGGTCGGGGTGGCGGTCCGCCTGCGGTACAGCACGACCAACCCGGCTCAGGTGACCGGGTACGCCGTCGGCCTGGCCCGCCACACCGCGAAGGACGGCGGGATCATCTGGTACGGCGGCGGGAAGCTCGCCGCTGACCTGAGCCTTCCGAAGCTGCGCGCCCGATGGGCAGCGCCCGGCACGGACGATGCTCCGTTCCCGGGGCGGGGGCTGTCTCCTGCGGCGGCCAGGGCTGTGCTCCGGAACACGGTGACCCGGGCTGCGGAGCAGGCGCGGGACGAGGCCGGGTTCTTCGCTCGCCTGGCTGAGGACGGCGTGCTGGTGCGGCTCCGGTTCAGCGAGGTCAACCCGGACCAGGTCACCGGCTACGCCGTCGGCCTGGCCGGCCACCTCGGCGCCGACGGGGAACCGCTGTGGTACGGCGGGGGACGGCTGGCCGAAGGGCTGACGCTGCCCCGGCTGCGCCGCCGCTGGAATCCGGTCCAGCCCGGGCCAGCGGGCCGGCCCGGGACGTTCCGGTTCACCGCGCCGGAACGCGACGCCATCTACGATCACGCCGCCCGCCAGACCGCGTCCGCGACGGAGCACATCCGTCGTTGTGCCGCTACTGACCCGGGACGGGCCGCGGACGCGGCCTGGGCCGCGGCCGACACCATCCATATCGCGGCACGAGCACTGGGCAGCCCCGAGCTGCGCCGCGCGGCGGACGCCTACTGCCGAGCTGCCCGCGCGGGCTACGGGCGGATCCCGCACCGCACCAGCGAAGGCAGTCAGCTGCGCACAGCCGCCCGGCTGATGGCCATGACCGGCAGCCTGTCTGGCGGCACCACGCTGGTCACGGCCGCGCTGATCGCGAACCTGGTCGCCCTGGCGGTCGCCGTCGCCGAGCTGCGCGAGGCCCAGCAGCATGCCGCGCAGGCAGCGGCTGCTCGGCACGCCGCCACCCACCTGCGCGCAGCTTGCGGTCAGGGCCGTCCGTCGGCATCGCGGACAGGGCGGTCGCAGACGCGCTTGTCAGGGCGGTTGGTCACTGCGGCGAGTGCCACTCGTAACGACATGCCGGTCTCTGCCCGGCCCGGCCGGCCGCCCGCCGCCGACCCGTCTCGCCCGCATCCGCGCAGCGGACCATTGCCTCCCCGGCGTGCCGGGCCAGCCCGGTGACACCAGCAGGGAAGGCTGCGGCCCGCGTCCGTCAGCGTTAGCGGACGTAGGTTCCGCGCTGCGGGACGGTCTCGACGAGACCTTGATCTCGGAGCAGGGCGATGGCCCGCCGCGCGGTCGTGCGCGCGACCTCCCAGGTCTCGACCATCTCCGACTCGGTCGGGATGCGGGAGCCCTTGGGGTATTCGCCCGATTCGATCCGCGACCGGATGATCTCCGCTATCTGCCGATAGGGAGCCACCGGGCCGGTCGGATCGATCTTGGTCACGCGAACGAGGCTAACTGACCAGCCATAACATCCTACATAGCGCTACGATGCCAGACGAGTAAGCTAGTCTGGAGGCCATGAATCAGCATGCGGACGATCAGCTGGCCGGGCTGCGCGATGGCGAGCTGGAGGACCTGCGCTGGCACTGGGACGAGGCGTATGACATCACCTGGGATGGCCGGTTCCACGCCAGGCGGCTGGACGGCGGCGGAACCCTGGATGCCGGCACCGCGCTGGAGCTGCGGCAGCGCATCCGCGATGACTACAGGGCACGGCCGGTGCCACGGGACTGACCCTGAGTCCAGATCCTGCGGCGGGCCGGCACCGGCCCCCGCGACCGAGTGGCGTGAGAGCTGGGCGCACAGACGCGAGCCATCTGTGGACAAGCGCCGGCTTGTCAACAGGCAGCCAGGGGACGTCGCGGGCCGGCGTGCCGGGCGGGGAGCCTGCTGGGGATGTCGTGCCCGGCCGGGCAGGCGGTGTGGAGGTGGAGCGATCCGAGGAGGTCGAGGCTGGTGCGGGCATTAGCGGACAGCTATGCGTTCTGGATTCTGCTTTTCATGGTGTTCGTGGTGGTGTACCTGCTGCCGACGCTGATCGCGGTGATCCGGGGCACCGACGCGCTGGCGCTGGTGATCCTGGTCAATCTGATCGGGGCGCCGACCGGCATCGGGTGGCTCGCCGCGATGATCCTGGCGTTCGGGTCGCGTCGGCTTCCCCCGGCACCGCAGGCCTATGCGGGAGGCTACTGGCGGACCAGCCGGAACCTAGATGCGCCGCCATGGGATCTGCATTGAGGCGGCAGAGTTGACGGTTACATTCATTGACATGGGCGCGCAGGAGCACCGCCGGGCCGATCATGCCCACTACATCGCAGCGGTCCACCGCGGCATCGAGACACGCGGCATCCGCGTCATAGACATCGGAACCAGCGCCGCCGCCGATGGCCGCCGCGAAGCCACGCTGCTGCTCCGCCCCGACGAGACGGCCTTCCCCGTTCCGGTCCCGGCGCAGGCGTCCGCGAGCTGGAACGAGGAGGACGGCTGGTCGCTGGCCGTAGGAAGCGCACCGGCGGCCAGCCGCATCCACAAGGGGCTGGGCGTGGCGCCGGACCCCGAGGATGTGGCGGTGTGGGTTGCTGTGCTGCTGGCTCACCCGGAGCTGACACCCAGCCGCGAGGACCACCCGTTCCGTGACCATTCCGTTCCCGATCCTGCGTTCGAGGCCCAGCTATCCAGGTACGCGCCGGGCGCGTAACGCCGACCGCGGCACGCACGACCCTGCCTGGCCCGGACCCGACGGCGCGGTCGCGGCCTGCGTGATCGCTTGCCGAAGGCTGGCCGGGGAATCCCGGCTCGCGGCGCGGACGGCTGCCGCATGCCGGTGTCGCGGATCTGCCCGAGGCGCGGCGCTCCGGCCGCCGAGCGCGGCCTGCCCGGCGGCCATGACCTCGGTGAGCGCGGCGGTGACGGCTTCGGTCACGATCGCGTGGTCCAAGCCGAGGCGGTCGGCGAGACGGCCGACCTGGCGGGCGACCTGAGCTGACGGCAGCATCGCGACGAGGGGAGCGGCGGCTCGCAGCGCGCTGATCTGACCCTCGGCGTGGCGCAGCCACGGGCTCCAGCGGCTGACCTCCGCATCGACGGCCAGGTCGGCCAGCGGCCTGGTCCGGCTGTCGAGCACCCGGACCAGGGCGGCGGGACCGTGGTCGCGCAGGATCTGGGCCGGATCCTGTCCGGCCGGCAGGACCACTGCCAGCGCGTGCTCGGTGAGCGGGGCGAGCAGGCGGTAGGCGCTGACGGCTGCCCGATGTCCGGCCTGGTCGGGGTCGAACGCGACTAGGACGCCGGTCACGGCCAGGCTGGCCACTCGGCTGAGGGCCGCGGCCTGGCGGTCAGTGAGGACGGCGCCGCAGGGTGCAGCGCCCACGTAACGGCCGTGGCATGCGGTGGTGACGGCGATCGCGTCGAACGGTCCTTCCACGATGACCGGCCGCGCGCCCCCGGCCAGCGCTTCTTGTCCTTCCCACAGGCCGAACAGCAGCGCGCTCTTGCTGTACAGGCCGGTGCCGGGGCTGTTGAGATACTTCGGGACGCCCGGGCCGGCGTGCTCGGGCGCGCGGCCGATGAAGGCGACGACAACCCCGTCGGCGGACCGGATGGGCAGCATGACGCGGTCACGGAAGGTGTCAGTCAGGGAGCCGTGCCGGGACCGCCTGGCCAGCCCGGCGACCTCGATGAGCGCGTCCGGGTAACCGGCTGAACGCAGGTGTCGGGTCAGCGTGTCCCACGCCGCGGGTGCATACCCGGCCTGCCAGCGTTCCTGAACACCGGGTCCGAAGCCCCGGACGGCCAGGTAACCGGGTACCCAGCTGCCGGGCATCATGTCGCAGAAGAACCGCGTGGCGCTCTCGTGAACGCTGATCAGCTCACCCCTGGACGCTTGCGGCGGGCCGTCGGTCATGGTCGCCGGCCAGAGCTCGGAGCGGCTTGCCTGGCTGGTGCGTGAGCCGGCGCCGCTGACATTGCTGCCGCCTGTGCGGCGTGGCCCGCGGCTGCGACCACGTCCCGGATCGGCATCGGAAAGTCGCTTTCCCACGGCCTGGCGGCCCGCCCGGCGCGGGGGGTTCCCGCACCGGCGGTTGCTGCGGCGTTCGGCCCACCGACCACGTTTGCGATGCGCTGCCCGTCAGGTCCGGCCTGGAGGTCGGTGGCCGTATCCACGTCGGTACCACGGGTCCGTTCGGCGGCAGTAGCGCGCTCCTGCTCGGCGCCAATCACTCCCAGGGCTTTGCCAGGTTCCGGAGCGGGTCCGGCTCCGGATCGGATCAGGTCCGCGCTGTTCCCTGCGTCCAGCATCACTGGCGGTTCGTACGGCGCGGCCAGTGCGAGCGGTGGGCGGCTGAACAGGAGAGCGACCTCGCGCATCGCCACGGCCGGTTCCGTTCCGTCCGCGCGCAGCCGGTCGTACTGGGCCATGGCCTGCGGGTGCAGTGTGCGGAGACGTTCCTCGCTGTTGCACATGGCCGAAGCGGCGGCGGGCTCGTACCACGGCACGTCGCGGTCTGCGAAGGGCACCGCCGAACCCCAGGCCCGCGCCGTCGCGAACAATCCGGCCTGGTGCAGCCATTGCGGGTCCAGGGCCCGCGCCCATACGGCCCGGCCGGCGTCACGGTCGGCGCGGATCTGCGCGCCGAGCGCCCGCCGTGTCCGCTCATCGCGCTCGACGACGATTCTGGCCTGGGTCCGCTGCTGGTAGACGTATACCTGTGCGGCGGTCACCGCGCAGGAGGCGATCTGCACGGCTCGCTGCAGCCCGTGACTCATCGCGTCGCCGAACGGGTCGGGATGGCTTCCGGTATCCATCTCTGCTGCTTCCTCACTTTCTGGGTGTCCGAGTCCGGCTGCGATCAGGCGCAGCCGGACGTCCCGATTCCGGGATCTGCGGCGGGAGGTCGAAGAGGGTCAGGTCCGCCGCGTTCTCGTATGCCGCGGTCTGCGCTGCCGTGCGGCGCGCGCTACGAGGCCGCTGTGCGCGCCGGGTGCGTGCTGCCCCGCCGGGCTGACGCCGCGCCGCTTCGGGCAGCAGGAACAAGGGCTCGGCGGTGCCGGCCAGATCGGCGAGAAGGACCGGATGCATAACGGGAAGCCGCGGAGCCATCTGGTTACCTGAGCTGGTCTCCGGCGCGGTGATCAGGTCGTGTCCGGACGGCTGTCCCGGCGATCCGTCCTGTCCATCGCCGGGCTGCCCGGGGCGAGATCGCGCGTGCTCGCGGGGTCCGACCGCACCAGCCGTCGCAGCCAGAGCTTCGCCGACCGGGGATGGCGCCAGACCGTCCTGTGCGGCGGCCGGGCGGGACAGCACGTCCGCCAGCCCCTCGTCATCAGCCGGCACAGCGATCCGAGGTGAGATCATGGCCGGCACGAACGTGATCTCCTGATCGACCTGTGTCCCTGTCCAGGCCGCGTCATTCATCCGGGTCATGGCGTCGTGCATCCCGGTCAGGTCGGTGTTGGGTGTGCCGGTCATGGCGATGCCGTCAGCTATGCCGTCGGTCAGATGGTCCGGGTCGGCCGGGGCGGTCGCGCCGTCGCCCTGGGGCGCGGCGGCGTCACGGATGTCCTGCTCGATGGCGTCCCGCCGGGCGCGGGCGGCTTCCAGCTCGGCGGCCTGGGGGAAAGGCTCCCCGATGCGCCTGGTGGCATCGGCGGCACGCTGCCGCAGATCCCGGATCTCGGCGCGCAGGCCCTCGGCGGTGGCAGCGGCGCCGGCGATGGCTGACCTGATCTCCTTCTCGATCCGCCAGTGCTGCCCCTTCGCGGTCCACGCCGCGCCGAGCTCGACCGTCAGGCTGGCCGGTCCGGCCGAGATGGTGGCGACGGGCGTGACCTGCCGCCAGCTGCGCTCGGCCGAGAAGCTGAGGTGCAGGCCCCGCCAGCTCACCGACCGGTAGACGGCGTCAGGCGCCATCGACTCAGCTGTCAGCCGCGCGAGGCAGGCGGCCACGTCCTGATCCGGGATCGGCCGGCGCACCTGGTCCCGCCACGCCTGGTCGGGGTGATCGCGGGCCAGGGCGGCGATGCGGTCGCAGGCTTCCGCGAGCCGTGTCTTTCCGCCGATCTGCTGCTGCCAGGCGGTGACCGAGCCAGCCAGGCGGCGAGTGGCACGGGTGTGCGCGGTGGCTAGCTGGCGCAGCCGCGTCACCTGCGCGTTCGCCTCGGCCAGTTCCAGGAGCAGCGGGTTGCCGGTTGCCAGCGCCTTGACCTCGGCGTAGCTCAGGGTGGCATCGCCGATGTCGTCGACATCGCGGCCTGCCGGGCGGCCGCCGAGGACCTGGCCGATGAACCGGGCCTTGCGTTCCAGAACCTGCCAGAAGAAGGAGTCGAACGACTTCTCGCTGACGTACCGGAAGACCTCGACCGACGGGTTCAGGTTGCCTGGCCGCAGCGCGCGGCCCTCACGCTGCTCTACATCGGCGGGGCGCCAGGGGGCGTCCACGTGGTGCAGCGCGACGCAGCGGGTCTGGATGTTTGTCCCGACCCCGAGCTTGTCGGTTGAGCCGAGCAGCACGGCAACCTGGCCGGCCCGGCAGTCAGCGAACAGCGCGGTTTTCTGCGCGTCGGTCCTGGCGTCGTGGATGAACCGGATGCGTGTCGGCGGGACGCCGGCCTGGGTCAGGCCTGACCGGATCTTGCCGTATACCTGGGAGCCAGCCGCCGGGTTCGGGGTGCCCAGGTCGCAGAAGACGATCTGGAAACCGCCGCCCGGGCAGGCCGGATCGTCGCCCGGCAGCGTCAGGTGGCGGGTGGCATGGTAGATCCGCGCCAAGTTGCCGACGACCGCGCCGATCTTGCCCGGCCTGCCGGTGGTGATCCCGACGAGTTCCAGGTCGAGCGCGGCTTTCCGGCCGTCGCTGCAGATCTTCAGCATGTTGTCCTCATGGGCGTCGACCTGGCGGATCCGGTCGGCCCGCTCGGCGAGGCTGGCGACATAGGCCCGCAGCTCGGGAGAGGAGCCGATCACCACGTTGTGGTGCCGCCCCTCCGGGCGCGCCAGGGCGAACGACTCAGGCGGCCGCAGGTCCGCGACCTCGCCGAACATGGTGAGAAGCTCGGGAACGTTCTCGAATCGGGCGGGCCGCCGTTTCATTCGGAAGCCCGCGCCGTCCGGGGTTACCTCGACGCCGGTCTGGAATTCCACGAAGGTCGCGGCCCAGGCGTCGGCGCTGTGCAGGCCCAGCTCGTCGAGGCGCTCCGGGTGGAGGTAATGCTGGAGCACGTACATTTCCAGCAATGTGTTCGACACCGGCGTCCCGGTGAACAAGGCCGCGACCTTGCCGCCCCGCCCGCGCAGCAGGCTCAGCTTCAGGTCGAGGTCAGTCGCGCGCTTGGACGCCGCGACCGAGAAGCCGTCGGTGCGCACCGGGACGCCAAGGTTCTTGAAATAGTGCGATTCGTCCACCAGGAGGACGTCTGAGCCGAGGTGCTCGAACCAGACGCCGTCGTCGGTGCGGTGATCCAGCAGCGTCCTGGCGCGCGTCTCGAACGCGTCGATCATCTTGGCGAGCTGCTTGACGGTCCGGCGACCGCCGTGCGGCTCGCTGACCAGCGCCTGCCGGTAGCGGGCCGCCAAGTCCGAGAGGTGCGCTGCCTCGGTCGCCGGATGCACGGGGATCGCGGTGAACGCGCTGTGCGTCATCACAACGGCGTCCCAGTCCCCGGTGGCGCACCGGGCGGCGAACAGCTTCCGCTCCTGCGGGCCGGCCAGATCCTCCCGCGCCGCCATCAGGATCCGCGCCGAGGGAAACAGCCGCTTCCCCTCGCGGGCGGTCTGCTCCAGCAGGTGGTTCGGCACGATGATGAGCGGCTTGCGCGCCAGGCCGAGTTCCCTGAGCTTCCGCGCGGCCATGAACATGACCGGCGTCTTGCCGGTGCCGACTGGGTGGGGACACAGGCATGCCTGCGATGAGATGATCCGGTGCACCATGTCGAGCTGATGCGGGTACGGCATGAATCCCGCGGTCAGGCCGGGGAACGTGAGGTGCGAGCCGTCGTAACGGCGCAGCACCGTGGAGTTGAACCGGCGGTTGTATTCCGCGCACAGGCGGTCGGACCGCTCGGGGTCTTCCCATGCCCATTCGGCGAACCGGGCCGTCAGTGCCCGCTGCTTCTCCTCAGCGAGCATCGTCTCGGCCTGGTTGCGGACCCGGATCTCCCCGTCCGGCGTCGTGACGGTGTCGTAGATGACCGGGGCCCTGCCGTTGGCGGCAAGCTCAAGCAGCCGGTAGCCGTCTACCCGGCCGGTACCCCACTCGTCGGTTGCGGCGGCGGTATCGGTCGTGCCCGGCTGCGGCTTGACTTCCCATTGCGCGGTGACGGGCAGATAGCTGACGGCGGGGGCGTAGCCGAGGGTCTCGGCGGCAAAGGCGCGCACGTCGCCGGCCGGGATCCAGGGAGCGCCGAGCTTGGCGCGGATCTCGTCAGGGCCCAGGTCGGCGGGCTGGACCTTCTCCAGCGCGGCGATGTTGCCCGCCCACTCCTGCGGACCGTCGCTGGCTGCGGCGGCTGCGCGGGCGGCGGCCAGCTTGCCGCGGACGTTGCCGGACAGGTACTCCTCCGCCGTCACCCATTCGCTGGACGCCGGGTCACGGTAGGCCAGGCCGCCGATTTCGGCGGGCACCCGCTCGGCCGGAATGCCCAGCAGACCGGCGACGACCGGCAGGTCCAGACGGCCGCGGGCATCCAGGCAGAGCCGGATTGCCTCGTCGGGTGATTGCGCCCGGTCCCTCCGCTCGGCGCGCTTGTTGACCCGCTGGAAGAAGATCGGGGTCTTGGCGGCGTGCCCGGTCTCGTCGTCGTAGCTCTCCAGCGCCAGGACCGTGACGTAGTCCGGGTCCTGGCGGAACCCGCCCATCCGGGGCCGGCGGCGGGACACGGTGACAAAGCCCGTTTCCGGGTCAGGTTCGCCGCGGCTGATCGTCGCCCGGTTGAGCGGGCCGTAGACCGAGGTGTAGCTGCCGTAGCCGGCGTTGAGTGCGGCTCGCAGCGGGGCGAGGGATTCCTCGCTGCGGTCGTGGTCGGCTTCGGCGTCGAGCAAGCTGACGGCCGCATCCCGCAGCCGGATCAGAGCCTTGAGTTCGGCCAGTTCCCGGTCCTGCCTGGCGACCGGGATCAGGAGGCCGCCCTGGACCTGGCATATCGTCCCGCCGGTCAGATGGAAGGATCGTTCCTTGAGCCCGTCCGCGTGCTGCGGGATACCGAGGTTGCCCGCGTCCGGGACCACGGCGGCTGGCGGGCTCCAGGCCTGACCGCGTGCCCTGGCGCCGGTGACAAGCCCGCCGGCAGCTTCCGCCAGCGCGCCGTCGAGCGGCCCGGCGGCTGCCGGCCGGTCGACGCGGACCGTCCGGCCATACAGCGCCGCGTGGTCGGGGCGGAGCTCGCCGAGTACCGCAGCCGGATGAGTCACGAACCACTGGTTGACGCGATCCTGGTATCCCCACGCAAGTCCAGGGGCAGCCTCGCTGAGCAGCACCGTCTCCATCCAGTCCGCGTCGCCGTGCGGGCTGTCTGCGTCGCGGCGGCGGAGCACGATGATGTCCGCCACGACCTCGGTGCCGCCGGGCGACAACGCATCGTTCGGGAGCCGGATCGCGCCGATCAGATCAGCCTCGGCGGCGATGGCCTCGCGCGCGCCTGTGTCGCGGGCATCCATCGTGTACCGGGACGTGATCAGCACCGCCACGCCTCCGGGCCGCAAGGTGCGGGCCGACCGCCAGATGCAGTAGTTGTGCAGGCTCCTGGTGACCTCCTTCGGGGCGGTCGGGTCGTAGACCGGCGTCTCGCCGAAGGGCACGTTGCCGATGACCGCGTCGGCGCTGTGCGCGGGCAGCGCGGCGTTCTGCAGCCGTTCGTTGATGATCCGGGCGGCCGGGTGCAGCAGCTGCGCGATCCGCGCGGTGACCGGGTCGCGCTCGACGCCCGTCCACGTGACCGCGCCGCTGAGGGGTGCGGCGGCCATGAACGCGCCGGCGCCGCAGCCAGGTTCAAGGATCCGGCCGCGGTCGAAGCCCAGACCGGAGAGGAGCTGCCAGCAGGCCGCGGCCAGGCCGGGTGGGGTGTAGAACGCGTTCGGGGTGGCCTGCTCGGCTTCTCGCAGCTGGTCAGGGGGCAGCAGCCATTCCAGCCGCTCACCGATCTCCCGCCACGCGTCCTTGCGGATCGGGGAGAACGCGGGCGCCATCGGACCCCAGCCAGCCCAGCCTCGCAGGTCATCCAGGTCACCGGCCGACAGGCTGCCGCTCTGGGCGCTGATCCGGTCCAGTGCCTCCAGCGCGCGCAGGCTGGCCCGCGCACGTGTGATCGGTCCGGGCCGGTCGGTCACCGCTTCCTCCCGCTGATGGGGCGAAAGGTCCGGCTGCCCGGCACCATGACTTTGGTCCTCCCTCGGGCACGGAGCTGCGGGTGGTCAGCGGGTCAGGCCCGGGCGGCGGGCAGGGAAGTGCCTTCCGCCCGGGCTGGCTGCACGGCTGCTGGCGGGGTTCGCTGCGGCGACGGCATCGGTGATGGCGGTGGGGAAGCCGGACGCGGCGGCCCGCGCCGGTCCGCTCCCCGCCCGCTCAGCAGGGTCCGGCCTGGATGGCGGCAGGCTGAGATCCGGTCGGCGGGCGGTGCGCTGGATCAGCGCGGATGAGTCCTGCGCCACGGAGTTCTGCGCTGCGGAGTCCTGGGCTGCGGAGTCCTGGGCTGCGGAGTCCTGGGCTGCGGAGTCCTGGGCCGCGGAGCCGCTGAGGTGGAAGGCGATGCCCGCCTGGCGGATCGCTGTGTCCTGGGCGCGGTCATCGCTCGTGCGCTCGCGCAGCGAGACGAACAGGTGCAGGGCGTGCCCGGCGACGCGCAGGTGACGCTCGATCAGGTCGTCGATCGCGGCTTCGACGATCCAGGCTGCGCGGAGCCGCAGCGCGTTACCGGGGTCGGCGGGCAGGATATCGGGGTTGTGCGGCGCGTGGATGCCGGAGCGGGCAGACACCAGCGCGCGCAGGCGCCGGCCGGCCCAGGCGAGAACGTCCGTGTCCGGGCTGGATGCGGGTGATCCGGCGGCCGCGCGGCGGACCCGGATGATGGCTGCGCTGGCGGTGGGGTCTGGACCGGTGCCGAGCTGGTGGACCACCGTGCGCATCGCGGCGAGGCGGGCGTCCAGGCCGGCCGGGCTCCAGCCGGTGACGAGCAATGCCCGGCCGCGTCCCCCGCTGGCCGCCGGGATGGCCTGGTAGCCGAGCCGGATCAGCGCGGCAAGAGCGTTCCCCGCTGCCTTCCGTGACGGCACGGCCACGCGGACACCGGCTGCGGTGGTGATAACGCGCACCGGATGGTCGCCGTCGCTGCCGGCGGCCAGCTCGCAGACGCGCAGGATATGCGCCGGGTCGAGCCCGCGCTCACGGGGGTCAGGCGATGTCATGGCCAGCCCCTGAACGTCCGCCGGGTTCCTCGTCCGCGGTGGGTCGGCTGGGAGCTCGGTCGCCGCCGCCGCCTATGTCCCACCAGTCGCCGGGTGCGGGGACGGCGGCGGCTTCGCGGGGCTCGCGGTGGGCGTTCTCGCTGCACTGGAAGAACGGCCCGCGCGCGCCCATCAGGATCGGCAGCTGGTGGTCCAGGTGGTCGCGGTACCAGGTCGCGATCCCGGTGCCGGGCTGGTGCCGGAGCACTTCCCAGGCGTGCCATAGCGAGGTGAGCCGGCTGATCGCCTCGCCGTGCTGCCACCACGAGGCGCACCACCGGAACTCTCCACCGAGGGTGCGACGGAACATCGGCAGGAAGTAGTCGGTCACCCAGTCTTCGAGCGCGGTGTACACCGGCTCGGGGATCTCGGTCACCGGATCGCCGGGCCTCCTGGCGCCGCGCGCGCCGGAAGCCTGCGCGCCGGCGCCAGGAGCAGCGTCAGCGGCGGCGGCGGCGTCCTCAGGTTCCGGGAGTTCGTCGCCTGCGATAGCTCCGGGGTAAATGGCGTGCTCAGTCATGCGGGCTCCTAGAAGGGTGGTTCGGCGGGCTGGTCGCGGAGCCAGGGATCGGCCTCGATCGCCTGCCCGAGGGCCGGCTCGGCTGACAGGCGGGGGAGCCGCGGATCGGCCTCGATAGCCCGCCAGCGAATCTGTTCCTGCGCGGCTCGCAGCGCCGTCGTGATCTCGGAGGCGAGCGGCCCGGCGTACCAGGGGGTGAGGTGGATGAGCGCGGGCCTGATGCCGGTGGCGAGCAGCAGCGCGGTGCCGGGCGGCAGGGCCCGGATCGCGGCCGGCTCGAGGATGTCCTGGCGGCGCAGGGAGACCGATTCGCTGGCCCGGCCGTCGCCGTAACTCAGGGTGCGGACCGGTACATCGTGCTGCCCGACGAGGGTGGCCAGGTCACGGGCGAGCCGCGGCGAGTCCACCCCGGCGCCGATGATCTTCTTGGTGGCGGCGCCCCACAGAGTGGCCATGCCGTGCTCGCCCCACACGGTGACGCCCTGCTCGTAGGACTGCAGGATGGTGACGGGGATGATGCCCTTGGATCCGAGGTGGGAGTATAGGTCGGGCAGGTCGGCGATCCGGCAGATGTTCGCCGCTTCATCCAGCGGAACGACAAGGGGCGGGTCCAGCCGCCCGCCGAGACCTTCCGCGCGCCGCTCGGCAGCCCGCATCGCCGTGTCGGACAGGGCGGCGATCAGAGGTGCCGCGGCCGAGCGGGATTTGGACAGCAGGTACAGGGTGTCGCGGCTGGCGGCGAAGGCGTCCGGGTCGAAGACCGGCAGCCTGCTGTGCCTGGGCGGCGTCACCCAGGCCATGATCTCGGGATCGGTCATGGCCCTGGCGGCGGTCCTGGCGGTCTGGTAGATCCCGTCGCGGGTCTCGACAGCGCCGTTCTGCGCGCCGCGCAGCGACGCGGCCATCGCGGTGAACCCGGCGTCGGCGAGCAGTTCGATCGGGGTGGGCACCGCGGGCTCGTTCAGCCATCCGGCAACGTCGTGCAGGGTGTGCCCGGAGCTGGCGGCGGCCAGGAACAGGGCCGCGAGGAGATCCTGCGCGGCGGGACCCCACAGGTCGCGGCGGTGCTCGTCGGCGACGGTCAGGACGAAATGCCCGGCGAGGCGGTGCGCGTCCTCGACGGTACGCAGCCCGCGCAGGAGATCCCACCACCAGGACTGCGGCTGGTAGGTGATCCGCTGCGGGTCGAACAGCCAGACCCGCCCGCCGGTCGCGGCCTCGCGGAGGGCGGCGGTCGCGGCCCACAGGTCCGCCTTGTTGGACGTGGCGATGACCGCGCCGGGCGCGGACAGCACGAACGGGATCGCCTGGGCGCTCGTCTTACCCGACCGCGGCGCCATGAACGCCACCACGGTGTCCTCCCAGGACGCGTACACAACCGGACCGGCGGCGGCCCGCCGGCCGGGGCGCATCAGCCGGCCCAGTGCCAGCCCCGCCTCTGCCGCATCCATCAGTCGCAGGTCAGCGCCGGCGAGGGACCTGCGCAGTCCCGCTGCGGCGCGGGCGGCCGGCAGGTGAGTCAGTGCGCGCATCCGCGGGTTCCGGGCCAAGGCCGCCACCGGGTCCCCGGGGGCCGAACGCCGCCGCGAGATCGCCCAGCCCGCAACGACCACGAGCGCTGCCGCGCACCCGGTCAGAACGACTGCGACGGCAGTCACCGCCACGGTGGGGGTGTGCGGCCAGGCGCGCCAGGTACGGCCGTGCAGGACGTCACTGACGAATGCCACGCCGAACGACTCAGTCGCGCCGCCCGTGATCCATGCGGCCACCTTGGCTGCGGCCCAGAGCAGCCAGCTCAGCGTTGTCAGTGCCCAGCAGCCGGCCAGCACCACCCACCCGCCGGCCGTCCCGCCAGGCGTCATCGACGGACGCGGTCCCAGAGCCCGGCTCACCGCAGGCCCCCCGCCAGATCACCCAGCCGAGCGTGGTCCTGCTCGCCGCGAATCGCCTGGTCAGTGTCATAGAGCACCGGCTCGGGACCGACCAGGCTGAGCTGAACCGGGATACCCAGACGTTCGCCCGTCTTGATGAGGAATTTGCCGCGGCCGGGATGGCGGACACCGGGCTGGTAGGACTCCGGTGCCGACCACGACGCCACCAGCGCCCGTTCGGGGCTGGTAAGCGGGGTGATCTCGTTCACCCGGGCGAGCTCCCGCGGCGGCAGGCCGGCCAGGACGGTGATCGCGGACCGGTCCATGAACCCGCGTGCCCTGGCCCGGTCCTCCTCGGTAGCCAGGGCGTCGAGATCGGCCAGCGAGTGGGTGATCATGACGCTGGCCATGCCCCTGGCCCGGTTCAGCCGGGTCAGGGAGTCGGCGTGCTCGACCAGGCCCGGCGCGCCGCGCAAGGCCCGCCACAGCTCGTCCATCACTCCCCAGGTAGGACCGCCTCGGTCCGGCCCCGAGATCGGCGAGGGCGCTGGCGGCGTCCACGCACCCGAACCCGTAGCTCCAGGTGCACAGCATCGCGGCAGTGAGCAGCTTGTCCCCGGCCGCCCGGACCGATGAGATGTCGACGCTCACGGCCGGGGCATCCAGGTCGATCGGCTGGGAGGTAGCCCCGTCGAATACCCCGGCCAGCGACCCGGTGCACAGCAGATCCAGGGTGAACACCAGGTCGGCGACCCGTGCGGCGTAGCGGTGCGGTGCGCTGGCGCGGGCAGCCGATCGCAGCGCGTCCGGGCCTTCCTCGATCACGGCCAGCACGTCGGTCACCGTCGGCTGAGCGCGCCCGTGGCTGCGATTATCGAGCAGATCGATGGCCCGCCCGAGGATGACCTCCTCGGAGTTGGACAGGCGCGCCTCGCGGATCAAGGTGGCCAGCGCCAGCAGCAGCGACAGCCGCCGGGACCGAACCTCCTGGCGGAGCTGCCCGGCCGCCGGTCCGGTCATCTGCTGCAGTGCCGAGCCCAGCGGCCCGGCGTCGAGGGGGTTGATCTTGTCCAGGCCGCGGCCGATGCGGATGACCTGCCCGCCGAGGTGGCGGATGAGCGCGGTGTAGTCGGGCTTGGCGTCGCCGAGGATCAGCGGCCGGGTCCCGGCCGCCACCGCGCCGGTGACCAGCCGCTTGACGAGGGCGGACTTGCCGGTGCCGGGCTGGCCGAGGACGAACATCCCGGGGTTGGTGACCAGGCCCGCGCGGAGCCAGGCCAGCGGGTCGAGGCAGACGACCTCGCCCCACAGCTGGTGCCGGCCAACCGGAGTACCGGCCACCGGGGTGCCGCTGCCCGCGACGAACGGGAACAGGCCGCACAGCTGGCTGGTGGTCGCCTGGTACTCCGGGCCCGGGGCGACGTGCACCGCCCGGCCGCCGTCCGGGATCTTCCACCCCCACGCCGGCGCCAGCGGCGCAGCGCTGCCGCCGGGCGTCGGCTCGGCGTCCTCGGGTGCGGCGGGGGCTGGCGGCCGGGGGGCGCCGCCGTGGATGGTGCTGAACATGGCAGCCATCCCGGTCAGTGCCGGAACCGGCGGGCGAGGTCGGGCAGGCAGATGCCGCACGGCAGGGTCGCGGTGAATCCGGCGGCCTGGCTGCCGTAGAGGCGCTGCAGCCGGATCTTCGACGACTCGGCCGCGGCCTCGGTGTCGGCGGCAGCACGCGGCAGCTGGCCCGGGTCGGTGACGGTGACGGTCACGTACAGACCGAGCAGGCTGACCCCGGCGCCCCGGGCTTCCTCGTCGGCGGCCTGCCGGGCGCGGGCGTGGTCGTGAGCGTCGCGGGCGGTGATGTCGCGGCGGGTGCGGCGGGAGTACTCGCGGCGGAACTCGGCCGCGCGGACTTCGCTGTCCAGCGCGGCGGCCGCTGCCGAGGCGGGGAACGGGCGGTACTGGAGACTGACCCGCTTGGGGTATGGACCGGGGGCGACCAGGCGGGCCAGCACGTCGGAGCGGACGTGCTGCCGCGGGGCCTCCCGCCAGGCGTAGGCGACCGATGTGCCGCTGTCGTGCTGGTAGCAGTCCCACCGTTCCTCGGCACCGGCCGGGCCCGCGCTGGCCCAGTTCAGCTGTGCCTCTAGTGCCGGGCTGAGGCCGGAAGCGAGCAGCCGGTTCACCTCGCCGCGCACCGCCGGGTCGAAGGCGGTCCGGACGATTCCTGCGATGTCGGAGGCGCGAGCCCGCCCGAGCACGCTCACCCCGCACGACCCGAGCGCTGCCTCCAGGCCCAGGAGGGTCTGCCCGGCCTCAGTGACCGCGTCGGCTACCGTCTTCGGTCCGGCCGGTGACGCCGCCGGGTCGAAGGTGATGCTGACACGGGTGTCCACGTCAGCCGCGGCACCGGGCGCGGTCGCGACGAGCTGGTCCATGATCTCCAGGGCCGCCCGTGGTGCCGAGGGATCGATCGCCTTCGCGACCTGATCGGCGAGGGTGGACCCGGGCTCGGGGGCGGTGTCCACGGTGACTGTCACCCACCGCAGCGCCGGGAGGTAGCCGAGGGACGCTAGCCACGCGCCCCAGTTCGCGACCCACCCGTCGGCGTCACCGGTGTCGGCCAGCCAGGTGGACGTCGGCACGACCCGCAGCGTGGCGGTCAGGTAGCCGGTGTGCCGGTCGCGGACCAGCCCGTACCGGCCGCCGCGGCCGTCCTCAGCGGACAGCAGCTCGGTCGCCGCCAGGGTGCCCGGCAGCTGCAGCTCCCCGGTGTGGCGCAGCACGACGTCAGCCCGGTAGCTGGTGTGACCGGCGGAGACGCCGTGCCACCAGCGCAGCCGCTGCGCCGCCAGCTGGGCGACCGGCACGCCGCCGACCCGGACCACCCCGGCCGCCGTTGCCAGCGCAGCGGGCGGTGCCACGTACAGCAGTGCGTTCAGCGAGAACGCGGCGACCAGGACCAGCACTGCGAAACCGGCGAGGACGACCAGCGTGGCGGCCGGGCCGAGGCCGAGCAGGCCGATGCCGCGGCTGCGCCGCCACCCGCCGTACGTGCGGACCTGTTCGGAATCGCGGGTCATTCCTGGTCCTCCGGCTCCATCGCGCCGGTCGCCAGATGCGACGCCGCCGACGCGGCCTGCGCTGTCGCCGCTGCTGCCGCAGCCCCGGCCGGCCCCGCCCCCGCAGTGCCAGCCGCCGCTGCTCCGGCTGGCACTCCGGCAGACCACGTTGAGCCCGCACCCGCAGCGTCGGCTGCTGCGCCGGCTGGCATCGGGACGGTCGGCGTTCCACCCGGTCCCGCGCCTGACGGGGCTGCCGGGCGCCCTCCGCCCGCAGGCCCGGCCGCGCTCGGCGATCCTGCCTGCGGCCCGCCCGGCCAGTCGCTGCCCGGCCAGGTACTGCCCGACGAGCCGCCTGATCCGCCGCCGCCCAGAGTTCCACCGCCTGATGCGCCGCCACCGCCAGGGACGCCGCCGCCACCGGGCGGGGGGCCGAGCCGGGAGTTCATGAAGGAGGCCTGATCCTGCGCACCGCCTCCAGCGGAGGAGCGCATCGACCCGACCGCGACCGCGCCGACGGCCGCCGCGCCGAGTAACTGCCCGCCGCCCCCCTGCCCGGCGATGGTGCCGGTGGTCCAGGTGAAGAACTTCATCAGCGCAGGCAGCGCGACCACGGACAGGAGCAGCATGACGAAACCCATCAGCACGGTCCGGGCACTTCGCCCGGCGCCGATCATGGTGAACGCCGCCGCGTACACGGCGGCCGCGGCGGGCTTGTAGAAGATCAGCGCCAGCATCCAGGCCGTCACCTTGCGGATCCAGGGCCGGGTCAGCGGCGCGACCGACCCTGCCGCCGCCAGCGGCAGGTCCCCGGCCAGGATGATCAGGGCCGCCTGGCGGAACAGCATCAGGACCGCCTGCACGATCGACAGGACGATCGCGATCAGCCCGAAGATCAGGACCACGGCCGGGGCCGCGATGCCGCCCAGGCTGAGGACCGCGGTGAGGCGCTGGGCGAAATGCCCGCCGGTGGAAGCCTGGAGAACCCATGCCGACCAGCTGTCCCCGGCCCGCAGCAGCAGCGCGGGAACAACGGTGCCGAGCGTGACGGCCGCGGCGAGTGCGAACATGCCGCCGGTCACGTCCAGCAGCGGGTTCGCGCGGCGCAGGATCGCCATCCGCGCCCCGGCCCCGATCACCCCCGCCACGGCCACCGCTGCGGTGACCGGGAGCAGCCACTGCTGGATGTGCGCCACCGCTGGCTCGGCACCCAGGTTCGGAGAGGGGATCTGGATCCACCAGGTGGCCGTGTTCGCCACTACCCAGCCGATCCCGTCGCTGATCGCCTGCGCGATCCCGCCGAGGATGCCCCCGGCCACGCCACCCGTGGCTGACTGGAGCACGTGCCTGACGACGCAGACCGGGTCGATCAGTGTGTTGCAGTGCATGGCTTTACCCCTCATCCGGGAAAGGCGTGTAGCCGGCCAGGGAAGAGACAGAAGATGCTGAGCTGGCCCAGTCACCGCCGGGCGGAGCGACGACCCGCCAGTCACCGCGCCGCCAGACGACTTCGATCCGGGTGACCGCGAGCACCTCCGTGCCGCCACTGCCCGGCGCGGCGGTGACGATGTCCACCGTCGCGTCGCCGGGAGCCCAGGCAGCGAACCGGTAGGCGGCCTCGACCGCGTAGCCGCGCCCGGCCGGGTGGCCGGCCCGCACGTGAGCAGCCACCCGCAGCTGGGTGTAATCGCTGGTATCGGCGGCCAGCAGGGCCGCGGCGTACGCGCCGGTCACCTGGCGGGTGATGGTCGGCGCGTAGATCGCCGGTCCCCACAGGGCAGCCGTGCGCACGCCGATGTTGACCGCAGCGAGCAGCGCCCCGCGCGGGGTGTCGGCGAATCCCCAGGCCAGTCCGCCGTCGACGTGACGCGGGCCGTCCTGTGCCGAGGCGGGCAGCTGGATGCCGTGAAAGTCAGACCAGCTCAGGTCTTGGCCGGCCGCGGCGACCGTGCCGCGTGGCCTGGCCGGCGGGTAGCTGGCGGCCGGTGCGGGCCTGTGGCGAGCCGCAGGTGCGGTGCTGCCGCGACCTGGCCTGCCGGGGGCATAGACCAGAGCAAGGACGACCCAGGCGAGGGCGAGCATGAGGGCGAGCAGCAGGATGCGCCTGCGGCGGCGCTGACGGAGGTAACGGCGGTAACTTCGGCGGCTCGCGAAAATGAACATCGGAGGGCTCACAGGAAGACGCCGACGATGCCCGATGACAGGGCAATCAGCGTCAGGCCGGCCAGCACCCACGGAATCCCGGTCGCGCCGTCGGCAGCGAGGTTGGAGCGGTTGCGCCGCCCGATCGCCATCATCGCCCCGCACCCGATCAGGCCGAACACTCCGCCGACCATGGCGGCCCATTTCCACCAGGACAGCAGCGTGTTCACCGTCCTGGACAGGCCCGGTGGGGCGGCCGGGGCCGGGTTCGGCACCCCGGCCGCCAGTGCGTGAATGTGGATTGCCGCGAGATCGCGGACGATCAGTGCGGACATCAGCAGCGGCATTGTGTTATGCCTCCCAATGGTTTTCAGGGGTTGGGTGAGGGCGGCCGGTGACCGCGCGGATCTGGTCGAGCGCTTGGCGGACCCGGCGGGGCAGCGGGACGCCGGACGGGCTGTCGGCCAGGCGCAGGCCGGGCACGAACGGGATCCGGATCACCGCGTCGACCTGCGGTTCCAGCAGCCGGAACCGCGCCGTGGCGGCAGCGGGCTCCGGCCAGCCGTCGCTGATGACGGCCACGACAGCGACGTGGCCGCCTTGCCGGATGACGGCCTGGACCGCGGCTGTGGCCTGGCGCGCGGACCACGCGGTGTTGCGGCATGTGACCAGGAGCGGGCGGCCGTGCGCGACGGCAGCCGGATACGGCGGGTTGGGCTCGGTGCCCATCGGACTCATGTCCCAGGCGGGATCCAGCCAGGCCGCCAGAGTGCTGGTCCCCGCGCCGCCATGGGCGCCCCAGATCACCAGTTCACGGCGCTGCCACCCGTAGCGGGCGACCCGTGACGGGACAGCGCCTTTGCCATGGAGGCTCGCGGCTGGTCGGGGCGGGCGCATCGGGGGGCTCCTTCGGGCGTTGAGCTGACCGGGACAGGACGACTTGTGGTGATCAGGCCGGCCGGGCGACAGCCGTCTGGCTGCGCGGTTCTTCGGCGGTGACGCCCAGCAGTTCCAGCAGGCCGGCAGTGGGGATGCGGTAGGTCTCGCCGATCCGGATCACCCGGCAGGGGAACTGCTGCCGGCGGGCCAGCTCGTACGCCTTGGTCCGGCCCAGGCCCAGCGCGCGGGCGGCGGTCATCAGGTCGACGGTGGCGCTGGTGCGCAGCTGGGTGATGGTCACGGGCATCATCGGCGTGGTCCTTCCTGGTGCTGGTCAGCTGGCCGGAGGCAGGTCGGCGGGACGGGTGGCGACGACGACGCCAGTCAGGCTGAGGGGATCGACCTGGACGTCCTCGCCGGTCTGGGGAGCCTGGATGACCTGGCCGCCGCCGAGGTACATCACCACGTGACCCGGGCTGGCCGGCGTGCCGTCAGAGCCGGCGGAGAACAGCAGGTCGCCGGGCTGGATCTCCGATAGCGGGACCTGCGGGCCGTCCTGGCGCCAGCCGAAGGTGGTCCGCGCGATCCGGATCCCGGCGGCGGCGTACGCGGCGTACACCAGGCCGGAGCAGTCGTAGGCATCCGGGCCGGCCGCGCCCCACTGGTAGGGCTTGCCGACCTGGCCCAGCGCGAACGCGATCGCCGCAGTGGCGGCACCGGACGGGGCGGGGACGGTGTAGCGAGCCGCCCAGGACAGCACATCGGTGACGTAGGCCTGGGAGTGGTTGTAGGCGAAGACCGCTCGCCTGATCCCGGCCCGGGTGCCCGACGCGGCGCCGTTCGCGCACAGCATCGCCGCCGCCGTGTAGATCGCGTCGGCCGGATCGTAGATGTTCAGCCTGGCGTCGTGATCACCATCGACCGCGTACTGCGCGAACGTGGCAGGCTCGAACTGCAGCGGGCCCTCGGCCCCTGCGAAGTTCGCGCCGGAATGGACGCCGGGGGCGGTGGAACGGCCGTCGTCGCTCTCGACCTTGCCGATCCCCGCGAGGACACCCCACGGCAGGCCGGGGCAGGTCTGCGCCGCGCCATGAACAAAGCCAGATAGGAGGGCGGGATATCCGCAAGCGCAAGCACACTCGGGCCGCCCGCCAGGCCGGTGCCTGCCTCGCCAGGAGTGGCCACCGCGGTGGCGAGAAACAGCAGGGCGAGCGGGAAGATGACCGCGGCTGAGGCGGCTGCGGCGATCCACTTGAACACGGGCTGCTCCCTGAGTCACGCTCCGGGGAGAGCCACCATGCGCCGTGCTCACCCGGTGCGCAGCCCATGCAAACGGCACCCGCGAACAGCCGGTAGATACCAGAACCCGTCTCTGGTGACTTGTTGCCAGAAGCCGAGACGACAGGTGGCCCGCGCTGCTGACCCAGCCGCTGCCCGCAGATGGGACTAGCAGCTACTACCCGCAGGCACGCGATCGGTCCAGGCCTGCAAGCAATGAATGGTCAGAACTCGTCAGGTGACAGCAACTGACCATCGGACGCCTTCTCCCGAAAGTCACCCGACCATTCGGCCATCGCAATGGTTCAAAGTGCGAGATCCGACGGTCAGAAGCACGACAGCTCCCAGCCACTGACAGTGACAGTGACCGAAACTCGGTACTAACGCACGCCGATTGTCTATACCTTTGATAGGATGACCAACTGTCTGGATCCTCATGCGGCAAGAGCGTCACCACCGACGAACTCTTGGCTTGAACGCTTCGGACGGTGGCAAGCACTTCTGATCTAAGTTGCTCGCGGTCCGCATCCCCGACCACGGCCGGTCATGGAGGGAAACTATGCGTGCAGTGATACCTGTCCATACTGATGCGCCAGCCGCAGAAGTTGATAATATCCTGTCCGCTCATGACTGGATGATACATGGTGCTCCTCAGGACCCAGTAGAGCGCAAAGAGTTCTGGCTGTCTGAGGTTAATAAAGGCCACTCGCAGGCGATATTGGCAACGCAGCAGGCAACTCTCGCGGATCAGATCAGCGTCAAAAGTCGGTCAGAAGCTGAGGATCTGCCTAAGTCCGAGGGAGACATCAGCGTCCAACAGGACGCCCTAACTAGCAAGCGCAGTGCACGCGACGCTCTGGCAGACCGAGGTGATGACGTTTCCGAGCGGACACTAGCCTCGACACTTCTTCCTTTGCCGGCTCTTGTCGAAATCGCCGGCATAGAAGCTCACAAGATACTTGAAGTAATAGGATCCTATGACAAGCCCCTCGCATATATGACCTTTCAATATCCGATAGTAGATAGGGTCACTCAGACGTTCGGTACTGTTCACTATGAACCAACCAATCATCACATCACCGTACGCCTCAGCAACACACACTCTGAGAGGCTAAAAGTAGCGACAGAGCGGCTAGTGCGCGATCTCGTAGATAACACCCCAATAAGGCGGACAGCCCGACTAATGAATGCTTTCTCGGGGCTGCGCAATGGGCTCAAGACAATGTTGCATCGAGGGCTGTCTCGTCGCAGGCGTCCGATAGTCTTTGCACGCATCAAGGTGCTGGAGTCTAGCCAGTCAGAGGAAGTTCTTAGCGGTCGGGTCGTTCTGGGGAAGACTTTCGACTCACAACTGAAGGAGTGTCGTAGCGACACCATAGTGGCGTCCGTGTTCCTATGCCTGGGAATAGTTGCCTTCACATCGTCGCTGCTGATCCACTTTGGATCATGGACTAACGGCTGGCTTGCGTCGGTCTTCGATAGCCTGAGTCGAATTGGAACTCTCTTCCTCGCCGCTAGCCTTGGATCGATAATGAACATATTGCTGCGCTGGAGATTGGCCAGACAGAAACCGAGCATTGCATGGAGTTTTGACGTGGCGCCGGCTGAATTCCTTGCGGCTCGACAGGCTGGTCAAGAGCCCAAAGTGCCTAACCGCGACCAGGAGATAGAAGAAGGATATAGGCAGGAAAGGAAACCGCTAGAATCTAGCAGTTCAAATCAGTGGCACTCGCGCTTCCAGGGGCTCCTAAAGGACCTAGCAGGTTCTATGTATCTCACCGATGCAATAGACGTTCTCCGCAAAAGACCTGATGACTTGGAACAGGAGGCTTGGAAGATCATAGAGTCAGAACTTGGTCGCGGGTACACAGCTCTCGGACCCCCACCTGGCCTGACGGAGGATCTACTGAGAGAGGGTCCTGATGGCCGACGAGGTTGAGCATTCAACACCTATTCCTTCTTGGTGGATTCAGATACCGCCAACAGAGAAAGCCAAGTACTGGGAGAAGATCGCCCCTGGATCTGCGGATAGGATCCTGGAGCAGACGTACCGTCAAGTGCGACATATGCGGCGGCTAGCCTGGGCGAAGATCAGCCTTTCCTTTCTAGGAATACTGTGTGCCTTCGCTTCTGTCGCTCTATTCGTATGGCTTGCTAAGTATTATGCGGATCACGGAGCACCAACGCAAGGTGCGATGATTATTACAGCTTTGGCAGCGGTAGTAGCTGCGTTCGTGGGCAGTCGGGCCATAGTCAGCAGGCGAAGTAGGCATGCAAGCCAGACTACGATTGCGGAGAATGACATCCGATGAGGAGCGAGTGGGAAAGCTGCGGGCTTTGGGCTGTTTGTCCTGGGCTGCGCCACCCTGGCGCGCTGCTCGGCGTGGACCGCGGCCCGTTAGGACACAAGAACGAGCCGTTTGGGTGCGAGCGAGCGAGCATTTCAGCTCCGGTCGCGGATCGTAACGATCTGTGCCGGGCCGGCTGTCGTGGATGGCTTCCGTCCTGCCGAAGGGCAATGGTCTACTTAGACAGCGCTCTCGGGATACTGGACGCACCCGGGCGCGCATACCTGGCCCCGGCGCCTCGGTGCACGTTGCACAGTGGATGGGCGATGCGGAGGTTCTCCGGGCCATGCGATCCGGTCGGGTCGATGTGATCCAGATGAAAGTCGTCTGCCGGGACAGGCTTGCGGCAGATCCCGCAGATGCCGCCGTCCCGTTGGTAGATCGCCTGTCGGCTGATCGGGCCGGTCTGCCGCTCGCGTTCGCTCCGGCGCCGCTCGTCGGTCTTCGCGCGGTGTCGGGCATGCCGGGGGCGGGCATGCCCCCATGATGGTTCGCCGGCGTGCTTCCGTATGAACTGAGTCCGCCGCTCGTCGAACCCCCACCGCCAGGATGGACTGCCGAAATCGCCACGATCCAGGAAGGCCAGCAGCCATCTGTCGGGGTCGCGGAGCTTGCCGATCCAGTTCTGCAGCGTGAGCACGTATGCTCCCTGCGCGGCGAGCGGGTCCGTCCATCCCAGGCCGATGTTCGGCGGCTTGAACCTGCGGCCTGCCTCAATCCCCAGCAGCCGCTGCTGCTGACGAGCCAGCAGGGTCTCCTCTTCGGTGATGACCCGCGCCAGCCACGAACGCCAGTCTTCTCCCGGCTTGATAGCAGGCATCTGTTCCACCTCAGCCGCGAGCGATCGGAGCCTATCGACTGCACATTACGTCGAACGGTGGCAGCGAATGGCTGACTCTCTCGCGCCAGCTGATTGGGCAAGGCGGCCCTGGCACCTACCGCGACACGCGGCCCGGCGCTCCAGATCGACCTGTTCTGGCCACCCTACTCTATGAGCACCGACGATCCCGCAGCCCCGCAGATCGGCGGGAGTGCGCTGAGGCGGTGTCACGAATAATCACGTTGCGTACCCGCGGCGCGGGCCAGCGCATAACTGCAGGCCGAGCGCCGGACTTGTCGCGGAACCGGTTTCATAGAGTAGTCGTATGAGCTTCCCCTGGAGTGTTCTGATCGCCAGCGGTGCCACGCTCCTAGCGGGCGGTGTTGGCGCTGTCGCCGGAGGAGTGTTCGCGCTCAAGGTGGACAAGAACCGCTCTGCGCGCGATGCGGCTGCCATGGAGAACAAGCAGTGCCTCGACGCCTACATGTCCCTCACAACGACGGCCCGTACGATCTTGCGCAGCTTCCGCCAGGTCAAGGTGGGCCTGGTCGCGACGGGCGGACTTGACCCCGAGTTTGAATCCCGTCATCGGCCAGGTCGGGCCACTCGGCAACGACCTCAGCACGAGTGTCGCGCGTGTTGAACTCGTCGGATTTCCTGAAGCCCGGTCTCACGCCCGCCGGATCTTCACCGCCACACGGGCTGTAGCAGACATGTACCGAGATCGCGAACTCGCGTGCTTCCACGCCGGTGCCCAGTGGCGCAAGCTACCCTCTTTCGACGGTGACATGGCGGAGAAAGCCCTGACTGACCTTGAAAGCACCATCGAGAGCTTCATCGACGTTGTCCGGCTAAGTACAGCCACGAAAGACTAAACTAGTCGAAATATTATATGATCAGGATAATTCGGATCCGCCTACTCTCGCGGTGTGCTGCAAGGTCATGCGACCCCAATCGGTTTCGTACAGCGAAGTGCAGTCCGCCCGGCTCACGGGCGCAATCCACCGAGCGAGTGGCGAGGAATCGTGCAACCCATTAGGACATGTATCTGCCCTGCGGCGTGATCAGCTAGACCAGCCTGTACCAGTTCATGGCATCGAGGAGACCACGCCGAAGGCACTCGCCCGCGCTCGCGCCAGTGCCCGCGACAGCGACAGCAACAGCAACGTGGCACGGACACTGCAGCACTAACTCCTAGGAGTGGCTCTCGCCGTCCTCAGGCAATCGGATAGTTCCCTGCCATGCCTTCCATGCGACGCTCACGACATCACTGCCAAACCCTCGCTTGTACCAAGCGAAGCCTATGTGATCCTCGGGCAGATCCACTCGTCGGAGATAAAGGCCGACGTTCTTACAGACCAGTGACATCCAGCACGAAGTGGCTATAGTTGGTCAATGATAGATCGTGCCCTGCCGCCACCAGTGTGCGTCTCTTACGACTGGAACCCGGTCGCGGCGTCGTCTGCGGAATCGGCAGTAGCTGCCGTGCTTGCGGGCTTCGTGTTCTCCGGAATTGTGGTCATTCTAAGTACAACCACTAGGCGCCGGTTCGAAGCTGCGCAAGCCCTCAAGCTGCTACTTGTAGCATTCCTCGGTCTGGCTGTAACGTCATACTTGCTGGCAAACGACGCCGGCGAGCAGACATGTCCGCGCGCTGACTCCTTGGTGGTTGTAGTCGGCGGTCCACTTGGCACCTTTTCAGTCTTGATGCTCGTATCACTGACGTGGCTGGTGGCTGCGTATGGTGGTGAACTTGAGGACGTACTGAAGCTTCTGAGGGGTCTGATATACGTGGCCTCGGCCTTCGTGGTGCTCCTGCTGTGCGTGTCGTCGCAGTCATACGTCAGTGCTGAGCTGGGTCGTGGCGGCTGGATACCGCTGTGGGTTGTTAGTGACTTCATCTACGGAGTTGGTTTCCTGGCGATCTTCGTCGGCGTCGGAGTCCTGACGCGCAACAGGTGGGTTCGCGTGTGGAAGAGGCGACACGCGGCCGGCCATCCCGCCACGTGGGATAAGCGACGTGCGCGATCGCCGGAGCAATTGAATAAAGATGTTAACAGGTGCTTTGTTGCTGCGCTCTCGTACCTAGCCGTAGTTAGCTTCAGCGCGGGCGCAGTCATAGGGTTCCCGAGAGGTTGGTACCATCCGATACACGCGACATTTGTATACACTGCGGCGCTTGCGGCGCTGCTCGTGCCAGTTCCCATATTCGCACTGGCGGCTCGCGCACTTGCCAAGGGATCGAAGAGGAGCGCGCCGTCCCAGAGCTACAACTCCTCAGCCACGCAATCCGGGTCTGTGGCAGCGCAAGGACGGTTGTCCTCTCCAGTGCCCCGTAGTGAAAGTGAGCTGCGGCAAGGCGCAGACCAACTATCGACCGCAAGATGGCTCTTCTGAGCGACGCGATGATGGCGTGGTGGCCCTCGGGTCGATGATCAACCGGCACTGACCTGTGGTCGTGCTCGGCACCTCGTGATCTGTCGGGCGCCGACTACTCGGACTGTGGCGTCGTCTGAAGGTACAGTGCCGCTGGCGATGTCATGCGGGTCCAGGAGGTCAGCATTGCCGAGCCTGCCTGACCGGGCGGTCGAACGGGTGCTTGTAATGGTCGCGCATCCTGATGATGCCGAGTTCTGGGCGGGCGGCACGATCGCCGGGTGGACGGACGCGGGCGTCGAGGTGACGTATTGCGTCCTTACTGATGGTGACGCTGGCGGGTTCGACGCGGCCATTCCGCGTGCTGACATGCCGCAGATCCGGCGGGCGGAGCAGCAGGAGGCGGCTGACCTGCTGCGAGTGCACGAGGTCCGGTTCTTCGGACTAGCCGAAGGCGGCTTGCGGGGCGACAGCCGCGAGTTGCATGAGAATCTAGTGCGCGTGATCCGGCAGGTCAGGCCGCAGCGGGTGCTGACGTGGAGCCCGGAGTGGAACTGGCAGCGGTTCCGCAGCTGCCATCCGGATCACCTCGCCACTGGTGCTGCCGTCCTGGCCGCGATCTACCCTGATGCCAGCAACCCGTTCGCGCTCACTCACCTCCACGAAGACGAGGGTCTGGATGGTTGGACGGTGCGGGAGGCGTGGCTGCTCAACAGCCCCGGGCGCGAGATCAACCATTACGTCGACATCACCGAGACCTTCGACCGCAAGGTGGCTGCCGTGTGCGCGCACGCGAGCCAGATCCAGGATCCGGCGTCTCTTCCGGAGCGGCTTCGCCAGCGCATCGCGCCGAACACGGCAGCTGCCGGGCTGCCCGAGGGCAGGCTGGCTGAGGCGTTCCAGGTTGTCGTGACCGGCTAGGTCGCGGTCGTGGCTAGTTCGGGTGCGCGTGCGGCGAGGAGTTCCCGGGCTTGTTCGAGGAAGTCGGCGGTGGCTGGCGTCCCGGACGGCGCTATTGCCGCGACCAGTTGTGCGATCTCGCCGAACACGTGGCCGGAGTGCAGGTTCCACGCCTCGCGGACGATCTGCTCACCTGCGGCTGCGGCGGCGTCGACTTCTCCCATGCTCAGGTGCGCGGTCGCGTAGATGGTGGTGCGCTGCGCTCGGGTGCGGCTGTGTCCGGCCAGGCAAAGGCCGACGGATTTGCGGGCGCAGCGTTCGGCTTCATCGGCCTGCCCGAGATCGCGGTAGGCGCGGGCTGCGTGACCCCAGTAGCCGCCTTCGTCGAAGTCGAGCCATTCGGGTTCCGGCTGCCCCCTGGTGATCCGGGCAAGGGCGTTGCCGGCGTCGTCCAGTGCTTGGAGGCATTGCCGTGAGTCACCTGCGGCGGCGTGCGCGCATGCTTCCATGGCGGCGAGCATGGCGATCGTTCGCGGTGTCGCGACCTGGCGGGTGGCGGTGCGTGCCGCCTGGGCGAAGTCAATAGCCTGGCGCAGGTGTCCGAGGTAGATGGCCTGGTGGCTCATGGCTGCCAGGATCCGGCCGCCGAGCAGCCGGTTCCCGGCCGAGTGGGCTAAGCGGAGCCCGTTCGTGAAGTACTCCGCGGCCAGCTGCTGCCGACCGCAGTCGTAGGCCGCCCAGCCCGCGTCGTGCTGGAATTCTGCCGCGACCTCGATCAGGTTGCGGCTGGCCGAGTCGCCGTGGCGCCCGTTCAGCAGCGGCATTATCTCGGTTCGTAAGTACCAGGCAGCCATCGGCAGTGCGGCTCCGCCGCCATGAGCGTTGTCGATTGCCTTCAGATGCTGGCGCATGCTGCGCAGCCGGGCCACATCCCCGGGGTTGATCGGCCGCGAGTCACCCCGGCTTGCAGCCAGGGCGCTATCTGCGGTCGGCAGTCGCCAGGGCGGGACCAGCTCGCTGGCCGGTGTTGCTGTCTCGGTGGGTAGCCCGGGTAGTTCCAGGCCAGGGAGGCAAAACGAGACGGGAGCATAACGCGGATGCTCCGTGGGGCTGTCCGCGTCTTCGAGGTCAGCCGTGTCCTCAGGATTGTCCGGGTCTGGTTGCCGGGTACGCGCCTGCCGGGCTGTGCTGACGCCGCGGGCGGCAGCACGCAGTTCGCGGCGGGCCGTGGCCTCGATCTCGTCGCTGCCGACCGCTAGAACTCCGCCGGTCCGCAGTGCGGTGTCGACGCTTTCCCAGAAGTCACGGGGGACGTGCTGGCGGCCGGTTTCTACATTCGCGACGGTGCTGCGGCTGTACTCGGTGTGCCGGGCGAGTTCGGCCTGGCTATACCCGGCTGCGCGGCGGTATGCGGCGAGTTCCGCGCCTAACGCGCGGCGTGCCTCCTCGGTGACCTCCGGCTCCCTCACCACATATCTCCGTCCGGCAATCGCAGACTGTCAACGCATTGTCGCAAACTACGGCTGCTGCCGCCCGCTGTCGGCGACGTTGGGCTTGCATGGGACTCAATTGCGTGTTCGAGCAACAAGGTCAAGGCGGGCAGTAATGACGGCTGATCCTGACGGATCCAGCACCATGCAAGCCAGGCCGGGCACAGCAGATGAGCTGCGCCGCGCCTGGCGGATGACGCTACCCCCAGTCGTTGAAGCGGCCAGGCTCGCGCGGCGAGCCACGCGTGACACGCTCGCCTCCTGGAACGTCGGCTACCTGGAGGAGACAGCGACCCTGCTGGTGTCCGAGCTGGTCAGTAACGCGCTACGCCACGCCTGGCATGGCAATCTGGCGCAGGAGCTGCGGCTGGAGGTCACCGAGACCTGGCTTCGGATTGAGGTTCTCGACTCCGATCCGCGCCCGCCCGAGCCACGTACTCCCGCCGACCTCGACGAGTCAGGGTTCGGTTTCGTCCTTGTCGAGGCGCTCGCCGACAAGTGGGGAGTCCGTCCGACCACCACGGGCAAAGCAGTCTGGGTCGAACTGGACATCTGCGGCTACGCACCAGGCGAGTCGGCCGGGATGCGAGCGGCCGCTGAGATGGCTGAGCAGTGAGCGCCGTCGAGATCGCCGACCCCAGTAGGCGACCGGCGGGCCCTGCTGTGACCGACGTGGACACCGTCGTGCCCGATGGCGTGCCGCTGCTCACAGCCGACCCACGCGTCATCGCCGCAGCTGACCTGCTGGCCGAGCGCCACCAGCCGTCCGCGCTGTCCGCATCCCAGCTCCGCGGGTTGCTCGGCACGTACGAGCGGCACCTGCGGGCGCTGCTCGACGTAGTCGGCGCGGCTCCGACCCCGCGCGACCGGTTCCAGCGGCTGCAGGCGCTGGAAGATGCGCTCAAGTACCGGCGCGCCCGCACCGCAGAGCCGTGCTCCGATTGCGACACCGTGCCAGACGGCCGGTGCGACGACCATGGCCGGGACCTAGACCTGATCGGCGAGTACGAGCAGGCCGCGCGCCGCCTCGGCGCGGGCGGCACGCGATGACCGGCCTGATCTCCCGCGCGACCGCGTGCCATTCCCCATGGTTGACGACGTCCGTTTCCGAGTGTGTCGCGGCTGAGCGTCGAGCAGCGCTGAGTCAGCTGCTCGTGCCGTTCCGCGCAGCAAATTTGTCAGCGGATTGTCGGAGATCCGTCCCCGTGCTGGCCGCTGGTGCTGCTGTCAGTTTGCATGGATTGGTGCGAGGTTCCGCAGGGCGATACCCGTCGTTCTGCGAACCGCCGACAGGCGGACGCGACCGGGCATGGTTTGACCGGCCACGGTTGCGGCGTCGTGAGCGAGAAGGGATAGGGACCTGCGCTGCTCACCCTGGCCGTTCGCGGCTTCACGGGGCAGCTATTCGGCGATGTGCTTGCCCGGGGACGCAAGCGAGAGCGCCGTCCCCATCGGCAGCATGACGGGGATCCGTTATGCCAGCGTGGGCGATGGTCCGCAGCTGACTTCGGCCCTGCCTGCTGGGCGTGCCGCCCGGTCTGGGGGGCCGGCCGGTGGTAGCGGCCAGCGATGTTCACGGCAGCATCCATCGCTTGTTCGAGGGGCTGGTGCCTGCGGAGGTCATCGCGGCGTATGACTGGCTCCTTGCGCACGACGGGTGCGCGAAAGATCAGGTGGAGGCGCTGGTCGGTGATGCAGGTCTGGTGCAGGCGCTCACCGAGTGGGGCATGGCGCACATCCAGCCGCACACCCCGGCCGATCCGGCGTGGCTGCGGCCGGCATCACCGGACCTGGCGCTGCAGGGTGTGCTCGCGGGCCACCAGAACCGGCTCGCCCGCGACCAGGAACTGCTCCTGGACGGGCACCGGCGGCTCGCCGACGCGCAGGCGGAGTTCGGCACCGGCATGAACGGCCGGTTCCCCGCCCACCTGGTGTCCGTCGTCTCGGACCGGGCCGAGATCAGCGAGCTGTCCGCTGCGCTGATGAACACCGCGCGGAAGGACTGGATGACGCTGGAGAACTTGCGGACCGAGATGCCGCTGACCGACGACTTCGCGCAGCCGCCGTTGCCGGCGTTTGGCGGGCGGGTGCGGTGCCGGTCCATCTACGACGCTGCGGCGATGGATGACCCGATCGCCCGGCGGGTCATCGAGGCATGCGCTGATGCTGGCGAGCACGCGCGGCTGCTGCCGCAGGTGCCGATGAAGATGAAGCTCGCCGACCACACCACCGCCATGCTGCCGCTCACCCCGACCGGAACGGCAGGGGCGCTGGTCATCAAGGCACCGGTGATCATCGCCGCACTGCGAGAGTACTTCGAGCTGCTCTGGGAGCGGGCGACGCCGCTGCGACCGCAGCGGACCGCGGTGCCTGCCGACCGGCTGACGCCAGCCCAGCAGGCGATCCTTGAGCTGATGGCCGAAGGCCTGCAGGATGACGCGATCGCCCGGCGCGCCGGGCTGAGCACCACGACGGTCCGTCGGCATATCGCGGCCATCATGAAGCGGCTGGGCGTCTCCAGCAGATTCGCGGCAGGGGCAGCTGCTCAGCGGAGGGGATGGATCGGGTAGGAGAGCCGTTATGCATCTGGATCTTCAGGGTGCGGTATCCACCGCGGTCGCTCAGCCAGCGTGCGGTGATGCTGTGCCTCGCGGCGCTGCTGCACGTACAGGGCCAGGGACACGGCGGCACTGAGAATGATGACAACGGCGATGGTCAGATACACGCCCAGGTAATGATGGCTGAACATGGACCAGTTCCTGTTGACCTGCGGAGCCTGGATGCTCAGGAACGCCAGGATCAAGCTGGCGGGGATGGCCACCGCGGACACGAACCCGACCGCCACGGCGTACCGCACCCGCCGGTTGTCGTCAGCCCGTCGCTCGATGCTCTCGATCGCGGTCAGCTCCGCGCCAATCGCGCTGCCAAGCCGCGCCAGCATCCGCCCCGCCGTGACCGCCTTGCCGGCCAGCCCCATCGACTCATAGAGCGCGTCGTGGAAGCTCTCCACCCGCAGCGACGGGATGAGCAGGCCGAGATCGGCGCAAGCCTCCACGCTGTAGGACAGTTCCAGTTCCAGGTCCCCGAGCTGATCGGAGATGCGTTCCAGGGTGCGGCGGCGGGCCTGGGTGCCCGCCTCTCCCTCAAGGTTGCGGAACAGGCGGACATCGGCGTAGGCGGCATGGCGGATCGCCCGCAGCTGAGCAGCGGCGGCGACCCCGTGAACGGCAGAGGCGAAAACGGCGTTCTCGACGTAATCCTGGTGGCCGCAGACCACGCTGACGTACGGGCCGACTGCTGTCAGCCAGCCCGGGCGGCGGTTGAGCTCGGCCGGGTAGCGGATCGCGCTGTACTTCTTTCGGTAGGGCAGGTCAGCGCGGTAGATCAGCCGCTGCACCAGGTCCTCGCAGTCATCGGGCGCTGGGTCATGGTCGAACACGATCTGGTGGCGCTCGGGAAGGAACCCGTGATCAGAGCTGCCGTCAGCGCCGAGCTGGGCGGCCATGGCGTGGGTGTGCTCCTCGACTGACCGGTCGCCGATGAGCACGTCGCCGTAGTAACAGTCTTCGAGCAGGTCGATCGTGTCTATCAGCTCGCCGCAGGTGTCCAGGCTCAACGCCGCCACGATCTGGCCCGACGGTAAGCGGAACAGCCAGATCCGGGCTCCGGTCACGCGATCTGCGTGTTCCCACCGCCGGAACTTCAGCCCGTTGGTTTCCAGATCCGCGCGCTGTAAGACCCGCGGCAGCTGGTCGGCGGAGAGCCGGTAGTAGCGTTCCAGCCGCCCCAGCCCCAGGTAGCTAGGCAGGTCACCATTGGCGGTGCCATCTGGCGCATGCCAGGGCGTGGCATACAGATTGGTGACCCTGATCCTCCGCCGGACCGAAGATCCGGCTGGAGATCGCGTTAACTGGACCGGCTCGCGGCCGGGGCGACTAGAAGGGTTTCCAGGCACGTCCGAAATCTCCCTCTCGCAATGACTCGACTCGCAGGGCGAACTCGGCGGCGATAGCCGGGTCCTCCGCGATGTTCTGCATGATCCACGTCGTCATCGTCAGCTCCCGGATCTCCCGGAGCACTGGGTAACCAGGCCAGGAGCGGACATCGAAGCCGTACGCGCCGACGAAGTCTTGGTACTTCTCCTCCGGTAGCCCGAACCGCTCCTGGGCGATCGACGTCGGCACCAGATCCCACTCCCGCGGGCCGACGGCGACAGCGTCGAAGTCCAGGAGGACCACCTGCCCGCGATCGGTGAGGAGGTTGCCCGTGTGCGCGTCCCCGTGGATCGGCCCGACTGGCAGGGCGAAGTCCAGGTCGCGGAACTGCTTGTTCAGGTCGGAGCAGCGTGCGGTCAGGAAGTCGCGGTCGCTTCGCGTGATGCCGCCCGCCTTGGCCAGGCGCGGTTCCGATGTCTTGAGCGGCTCGAAGCTCGCCAGCTCGCACGGGCAGCTTTCGAGTCCGTGGAATCTGGCGAGCAGGCGGCCAAGGTCGACATGAGTTGGCGCTGGCTCCCCGCCGGTCACAGCGTGCCAGAAGGAGGCCGGGTGCCCGTCAGCGACGATCGGCTGATCGATCTCATCCAACGGGCGGATCGCAGGGACGTCCGCCGCGGCCAGCCACCGGGCGACGCACAACTCCCGCTCAACGCGGCGCAGCTGGTCAGCCGAGCGGGCGATCTTGACCACGACAGGTGCGGCGGCCAGCTGGTAGATCGCGTTCTCGCCGAGCCGCAGTAACTCTGCGCCGTCGCTGCTGACGCCTGCCTGGGTGCACGCTTCGCGCAGGATATGGCGAACCGCCGACGACGAGAACCCCGCACTTGCATCCTGCACGCGACCAAGAATTCCTGCCAGGACGGACTCGGGTCAAGAGCTGCTACGGCTGGGATGACCGCTCGTGTCCTCAGCCGGATCCGCAGAGTGTCACTCAAGGGCTCGCCGCTTGTACCGCCATCGTGAACGCTGGCCCCGCAAGCAGCGTTGTACTAACCGCACGACTCCCGTGTCCAGCGTGGTCTTGCATGCCCTCACAGTGAGCAGTCGCGGGACGATGCCGCGGCGCAGGTATGGCGACGGCGGATAAGCTCGCGCATGCCCGCCGTCGCTCATGCTGCCTCGCCGCGCTTTGCCCTGCCTCGCCACGCCCCGCCAAGCCTGTCTGCCGCGTCGTCTTCTTTGGCGACTACGCCTGTCGGCACTCAGCCAACGGTACTACGAAGTGCCCACGTCCCATCGCCGACCGGAGCATGCCTTCAGCGCGGAGCAGTCGCTCGGCAGTGCGGCCGCGGCCAGCGGCCTCGGCGTCACCAGACTGTTATGGCACACTGTGGATGGCCGACTGTCATCGGTCGCGCTGGCGGTCCCGGCTTCTGGCATTCCCTGCCTGTCGGTCTGATCGCGGCTCGCGGTCCTGCTCAGGCTTCGCCTTGTTTAGCTCAGGCTCAGTCTGGTCGGCCTGCTCGCGCAAATGCTCGAGCTCCCAGTCGGCATATTGCTTCTGCTCATCCAGGTCGATCTCACGGCGGATCGCAGGCGGGTCAGTGACCGGGTCAAGATGGGCCTGAGCCAGCTGTCCGGCCGTGTGACTTATTATGACCAAGGGGATCTGCGCACCGGCCCTTCCGCGCTCGGTGCGCTTCCAGAAGTCGGTAGCGCGCTTCCAGCCGGCTGCGGCCTTGCCCTGACTCTCGTCCATCGCTCTCCTGCTCGTTGTACCAGGCTGACTCATTCTCCTGTGCGGCCCGACACCCGGCTTAAGAGGTCGTACCGGGTGAGATCGGTGATGATGGGCTTGCGTGACAGGCTGTGGCTGTGCACGATCGCGCTGTAGGGTCCGCCGGGCGGATTGGACAGCTCGGCATGGCCGAGCACAGGGACATCCGCCGTCAGGTGGCCGGACTGCAAGGTCCGTCCCTCGCGGGTGAATGAGGATGACTGGGTCTGCCTGACAGCGATCCTGGTGCCTAGCCTCGCGCCGAAGTACTCGGTGGTCTTCGGTCCGGCGCCCGCCATCAGCAACTGAGTGCCGCAGTTGGCGAAGATCACGTCACGCTCGTCCTCCCGGAAGTTGTTGACCTCCTGGACGGCGAGCACCACACTCATGTTCGTGCTGGCAGCCAGCGACATTAGGCTCGGCAGGTCGATCCGGTCTTTTAGTCGCGGCGCCTCATCCAGGATGAGCAGCACTGGCCGCGAGTGCGTGTTGAACTTCTGCAACTGCTTGTTGAGGAACTGGGACAGGAAGAGCCCGCTGACCGCCTCGCCCAGCTTCTGGTCGGCGTAAGGCGCGCTGACCACGAACAGGCCAGGCTCGGCATCGAGGTCGTGCAGGCTCAGCTCGGCCCGACGGGTGGTTCGTACGAAGCCGTTGGTGTTGAGTATCTCCAGGTAGGTGGTCAGGAACTGGGCGGTGCGGGGGTAGTCGGCCGGGTCGAGGTAGGCGAGGTCGCCAAGCCGGACGGCGGCGCGGGAGCCGCTCTGCCGCTTCATCAGCAGCTGGAGCCTGCTCTGGTCGTCGAGCAGCTCAAGAAGGTCACGTACGGTCCAGCTGGCGCCTGAGGTGTTGACAAGCTCAAGCAGCCCGCGCATCCATTTCAGATCCCGGAGCCTGAACTCGCGGTTCGGGTCGTTGTCGCGGTCCCGGCCGCACAAGGCCTCGGCGGCGGCATTCACCGACGTCTCATCCCGCAGATCGGATATCCAGTTCCAGCTCATCGATGTCGCTGGCGCGTTGTAGTCGAAGACGCCGATCCGGGTGTCAGGAATGGCTGGCTGGGTCGCCGCGTACTGGCTCACTTTGTCGAGCAGATCGTTGTTGCCTTTGAGGTCGAGGGCCACGACCAGGTAACCGCCGCGCATGCCGGCGTAGATCCATGGCGCGATGATCGAGGTGGTCTTGCCCGCCGTGCTCGCGCCGAACACGACCGTGTGCGAGTTCGCGGCGGCCGCTGTGAGGCCCAGTGCCTCCCGCGGCTCCCATCTCTTGCGCGGCACCACGTAACGCCCGAGCGGGAAGTCGGCCCCGTTGCCGAAAATGTCCTCTGGCCTAGCGACGCCGGAGAAGTCGAGGTAGCCGCCCAGGTGCGGCGGTGGCGGCGGATCCCAGGGGCCTATGATCCCGCGCTGCGCAGCGCGGAAGCCCCGGTTGACCTGGCGCTGGGCCACCGACTGATTCACGGAGTGCGTCATTCCCCGCTGCGCGGCCATGCTGGCCTCGAATATCCCCTTTGACAGCCGCCACATCGCGCTCATGCCGCCTCCGCTCTACGCTATGGCCCCGCGGTCGGCTGCCCGCCCTCTGTTGCGGCTCATGCCAGGCCAGTGTGCTGCTTGAGGCTCGCTGCCATGCCGGCGATTCCGGCGGCCAGGTCCTCGACCTTGCTGACCTCGACATCAGCAGGATCCTCGGAGGAGACGGTCGCGAACTCTTGCGCCGCAAGTGGTCCGAGGCCGCGCGTGACGAACCTGATGTCCTCGGCCTTCATCTGGGCGACTTTAGCCAGGACCTGATCCCGAGGGCCGAGATCGCCATCGCCGAAGATGGCGACAACCCGGTCACCGGAGTACTCGTCGAGAATCTGATGACAGCGGTACAGCGGCGCCAGCAGGGAGGTGCCGCCGTAGGCGCCCGTAACCGATGCGAGCAGCTGACTGGCTCCTGACCCGTCCGCCGTCGGCTCGGCGAGCGCGACGACATCGGTGTTCCAGAGCATCACGCCGACCTTGTAGTGCGCGGCCACGGCCTCGGCGACGAATTCCTGCGCGCCGCGTACCGCCTGGAAGACGGGCGTGCCGTCCATCGAGCCGCTGACATCGATGCAGAGCATCACCGTGCCGCCAAAGCGAGCCTGCAGCGCGGACAGATGCGGCCCAGGCGGGATCTGGGTCAGGCCGGCGGCGGTGAACGAGCGCCGAATCCAGTCAGGCATGGTTTATCCCCGGACCTCGGTCATGCTGACGAGCCTGGTCAGCCGCTCGGTCTCCACCCGGTCCACCACTCCCTCGACGAACGCTTCAAGCGTGAGTTCCCGGCCCGATACTGGCTCGTGCGCGATCACGGTCAGCCGGCCGTCGATCGCGATCTTCATGGTGATCCTGATCACAGAGCCGGCCGGCAGCGACCCGATACCAGTCAGCTCGCCGTCGAGCACCCTTCGGTTGTGCTCGACCTCGGGCGATGGCGATGGGCCTGCCTGCTCGTAGACCTGGATCCGTACCGACTCCTGGTCTGTCAGGATTGTGCCGAACCTTTCCTCGGTCCGGGCCACCGGCAGCGGCGTGTTCGCACAGACCAGGTGCTCGACGAAGCCGCGCTCCCCCGACGGGTGGTAGCTGTCATCTACGAGAATTCCGACGGCGCGTGGCGAGACCGTGGAGATCCGGCCTGCCTCGGCGCCAGGGCAGCGCCCAGACGCCGAGGTGAGCGCGGTCAGCTGTGTTGTCGCCAGCAGCTGGTGCGCCCGCAGTGCCGCGCCCTTGGCCACGGCCAGGTCGGGCTCGACCAGCCTGGGGGTGATGCCGAGCAGCGAGTTCAGCCGCTCGGTCAGTGCCGGGATCCGGCTCGAACCGCCGACCATGATCGCTTCGTCGATAGCTCCGGCACCCGCCAGTCGCGCGGCCGCGAGTACTCGCTCGATGATCTCAACGGTGTTGTCGAACAAGTCTGCGCAGACCGCCTCTAGGTCGGCCCGGCTGATGCTCACGACCACCCGCCCGGCTGGCGTGCGCACCACAACGTCACGGGATGTGCGGGCGCTCAGGTCGCGCTTCGCCGCTTCTACGTCGAGCGCCAGGCTGCCGAGCAGCCGGGGGTCATCGGCGAGCGCGTCAAGCTCGGTCTCAGGGATGAGCCGCTCAAGCCGCCCGAGCACCAGGTCGAGCAGGCGCTGATCGACGTCGGCCCCGCCCAGCGAATGGTGGCCGTCGGTGGCGAGGACCGTGACCGCGCCACTGACGATCCGCAGCACGGTGGTGTCGAATGTCCCGCCGCCCAGATCGAAGACAAGCACGGTCCGGTCAGCGCCTGATGTCAGGCCGTAATGCGCCGCTGCGGCGACCGGCTCGTCGAGCAGTTCGAGCACCTTGAGTCCGGCGATGATCCCGGCCTGGTATGTGGCTTCCCGCTCAGCGAGGCCGAAGTACGCGGGGACCGTGATGACCGCACGCGGCTGCCCGGCGGCTCCTCCGGGCACGGCCGCAGCAAGCTGCCGCAAGATCAGCGCGGAAATCGACTCCGGGGTGTGCTGGGCGCCGCCGATCACCAGCGGGAAGTCAGTGCCCATGTGCCGCTTGATCAGCCGTACGCCGTTGTCCGGGTCCGACGCAGTGGCAGTGAGCGCCTCGTCGCCCACGACCGCGCCATCACCTGGCTCGAAATAGACCACCGAAGGCGTGGTCTCGCTGCCGGCCGCGTTGCGCAAGATCACGACAGTGCCCTGGTCGTCGATCGATGCCACCACGGAGTTGGTCGTTCCGAGGTCGATACCGAGCACTGGCGCGCTCATCAGAGCGCCAGCCCGGTGCTTGACTGCAGCCAGGTGATCGCATGGCTGGTGAGCGCGTGCAGGCTGCCCAGCGGTCCGTGGCCCGCCAGTCCCAGCCCGAACAGCAGCAGGAGAAGGAGCGTGATGGCCGACGTCGCTGCCCGGAAGATGACGAATGTCGGTGGCGTCTTCATGGCTGCACCACTGCGGTCTTGCCCGGCTCGGCGCTGACCTCGTCCTGGTCCTGGCCGGTGCCGCTGCGGGGAGCCTGCTCCCCGGCGGCCTCGGGCGGGTGGGCTGGCAGCCGCAGACCTCTTGTGCCTAGGAGCCAGACCAGCGGTGCGCCTGGGTCGTGTGGGCGGTCTGGCTGGTCGGCTGCCAGCGATGCGACAAGGAAGTAGCGGACCTCGGCGAACTCGCGCCTCGCGGACAGCACGACGTTATGGACGCCCGCGTCCATCAGCCAGTCCGCGATCGCGTCCGAGTCGCCTGGCAGCTCGATTCCCGCGGCGCTGAGCAGGTCCACCTTGGACACTACGATGGCTAGCCGCTGCCCGGAGGCCTCCACCCCGCTGTCGCGCAGCCGCGAGACGACCTCCCCGTAGGCGGTCTCAGGATCGCCCGCAGCGGCGTGGGCCCGCTGGACTGCGGTGGCATCGTGGCCGCTGACACGGTCGCTGATCGAGCCCACGGAGAACGGGTCGAGCACGTAGACCAGGCCATGACCGTGATCGAGGAATCCGAGCGAGTCGTGCATCTGCGCCGCCCGGTAGGACTCGCCTGCGGTGTCGAACAGGTGCACCAGGGTGCTCCTTCGGCCGCTGCCTATCCGGCAGGTCAGGGCTGCCGGAAGCGTCGTTGATGTCTTCACTGTGTCCCTGCCCGACCGGATCAGGTCGAGCGCGGCAGTCGCCTCATTCTGCGACTCCTCGTCCGGGAAGCCAAAGCGGGTGCCGGCCCGGCTGGTAATGGCGACGAGACTGTCCAGGGCCGCGTACAGGAAGCGGGTCTTCCCTGCCGACGTGTCGCCGAAGATCGGGATCCGCACGTCACGAAGGGCAGCCGCGCCGGGCCGCAGCGGCTTCTCGCAGCGCTGGCAGACCGCCTGCAGATGCCAGGCGGCCCGCAGCACCATCGTGGGAATCAGGGTTCCGCATGCACACCGCCTGGTGAAGAGGCCGAGCCTGCTGGGGCGAATGTCGCGGTGCAGCGCCGAGCAGCCAGGGCACAAGTAGGCGGGCCGTGGCGTCACGTGATAGCAGTCAGGGGCCGGGCAGGACGCCTCCGTCCGCATCACCGTGTGCCACGCCCGCTCGATGCCGCAGAGCAGGACGGCGGCGATCGCGAACGCGGCCCCGGTGATCGCGGCGGAAGTCCAGATCACGAGCGCGAGCAGGATCTCGAGCAGGACCGTGGTCAGCCACGCGGACACCAGGCAGACCACTACGGCCGCGGTCAGCGGCAGGAGCAGGATCCAGACCAGCGGTTTGCCCGGCCAGCGCCACAATTTCGCGTATCTGGCGGCTCGGTCGGCCTCGATCCTGGCAAGGTCGGCCCGCATTTGCCTGACCGGGTAGAACGGCCAGGCGGTATCCGGGCCGAACTGCCCGGTCGGGATTGGCTTGGCCTTGATCCGCTCGGCCCGGTATGCCGATGGCGTGATCAGGTTGGGACGCCTCACCAGGCCGGTCACCACGCTAAGCACGCTGAGCCCTAGGCCGACCAGGATCCCAAGTGCCGCCGCTATGAGAACCGCGATGATCAGCACGCCCGTGAACCCGGGAGCAGGGGCAGCGGGTGTCAGGCAGACCGGGATCGAGTTGGTGTTCCCGGCTGGCCGCTCGGTGTTCCCGGCTGGATCGTAGATCTTCACCCAGCGCACCGAGCCGAACTGTGTAAGTGTTGGCACGATCTCGCTGGCGACCGTGACCGTGGACCCGCCGTTGCCGCAGCCGCCGGTCAGCCAGACCCTTGCCACGCCGCCTTGGATCTGCAGGCGCCAGAAGCCTGTCGCCCCTGACGCGACGAATAGCAGCCCGCGGGCCAGCTCAGCGCGGGTCGGGCCGGCGAACAGCCGCTGGAGCGCGCCTGACGCCGTGGCCGGCTCGGTCACCGGGCGGCTGACCGGCACTATCGTCGACGGACTGGCCGTGCCTGCGGTGCTGACGAAGAAGTCCCTGACGGGCACGGTACGGAATGGAGTCTGCACCTCGATGACCACGCGGCTGGGATGAGCCAAGGTGGACATGCGGAACGGCTCGTGCCGCGCCAGCGCGACCGCGAAGCTTACAGTGCCGCCGTGATCCCGCACCGTCACCACCTGCATGATGTCTGGCAGTGCGTAGCCGGTGCTGGCAGGCACGTAGGCCACGCCCCCGCTGTTGTGCCCGGTCGCGCGGGCGAACGACACAAGCAGCCAGGTGCTGTCGGCCACGCTTTCCGGCAGCCCGGAGCTGGCCGTAGACCGCGCGCTCAGGTAGCGGGCGCTCCACCGGGTCGGCAGGCCCTTGGCGAACTGGAAGACCAGGCGGTCATAGCCCGGATAGTGAGCGGCGCGGATCGCGGTGAGCACCGGAGCTGGCTGGCTAGCCTGCGCCGCGGCCGCTGGTGCGGCGGACAGCACGGCGCCCGCCTGGAAGGCCAGAATGGCCAGCCCGGCGATGGTCGGCAGGGCGCGGACGAGGCGCAGATGACGCCTTGCGGTCTTGGTGATCATCACTCGTCCTTGCCGCGCCCGCGCCGCCCGCGCGGTTGCTTGGTCGGCGAGTAGCCGGAGATCTCGGCCCACAGCTCGGCTTGCTCAGCGTCCAGCTGTCGCCGCACGCCGGCGAACCATCGCTCGCGGTCGGCCGGGCTGAGCGAGGCGCCGAAGCCGCGGATCGTGGATGCTATCCGGTTGGTCAGCTTTCCTGGCAGCTGGTTGTCTCCGGCCCAGCAGGTGCCCCAGGCGCTGGCACGTATCGCGTCAGGTCGGCCGGGTTCGCGCTCACGCAGGTCGAGCTCGCGTTTCCATAGGTCAATGAACTGCTCGGGCAGCGGGGCGGCGATCACGCCAAGCACCGCAGCTCCGAGTCCGGGGAGCGGGAATTCCAGGCATACCTGCAGGAGCAGTGCCAGCCTGCAACCGACGATCGCGGGCTCCGCCCTGCGCAGCGTCGCCACGCACCCGCGTGCATAGCGGTTGTCCTGGACGAACCTGGCGCCGCGGGTCGCCTCAATGAAGTCAAGTACGCAGCGGTCGGACTCAATCATGGTTGCGAATGGCTCCGCCGTCGGTGCCAGGCCCCGGCGCCTGAGCACGGCTAGCGTGTCGAGCATCCGTGCCGTCGGCCGGTCTGCACAGAGGTCGAGCTCGCTCCAGATGATGTCAAGGACCTGCTGCGCGACTGGGACGGAGGCGGGCAGGGCCATCAGGATCATGTTGGCCTCTGCTGCGGCGAGCACCCGCCACTCGATTAGCGCTTGCTGGAGGCCGGCCATGGCAGCCGCCGCATCGGGGGATTGCAGGATCCGTTCGATGAACGCATGCAACCGGGGCGGGCGCCGCGCTGGCGGCAATGCGGCGATTGCTGCCGCCGCGATCTGGCAGGTCAGTGGGTCGGCCGGGTCACCACCGCGGTTGGCGAAGTGGGGCCATAGCCGCCGGAGTGTGCCCATGATCGCCTGGGTGCCCTGCTCGATGAGCCGGATTTGAAGCTCGCTGTGGGCAAGATCTAGTACCTGCTCGCGCAGAGCCCAGCTGGCTGGTCGGTAGTCGGCGGCTGGACTGTCAATCCAGCCGGCGACGAACGCGCTCAGCCGTCCGGTCAGTGGTGGCAGCTGCGGCTCGGTCCGGTGCCGCCAGGCCAGCTGGAGCAGCAGGTCGACTTCGCGGTCGGAGCCGAGGATTATGGCCGACGACACCTCGCTGTCCGCGTCCCGGTGGGCGCTGGCGTCGGCGGGGACGCTGGCGAGCCGCTCGGCGGGCGGGGTGCTCCCGGCGCGTACCTCGGCAATCTCGGCGGTCAGCAGCAGAGCGCGCGCGGTGCGGCGGTCGATGTCGATGCGCCCGTGGGCCGCCGCGTCATCGATCCAGCGCAGCATGGCGGCTGGCGGGTCGGCGGCGAGGATCCTGCGGGCAACCGCCGGGCCGTGCTCCTGCTGCGCCTTCTGGTCAGCTGCCCGCAGCCACCTGAAGAGGGCGGCTGGGTCGGTGAGCGGGCTGTCGGGCACGGTCGCGGCCCAGGCCGTGATCATGGCGTCCGTGCCGCCGAGATGGGTTGCCGCGTCGATCGAGCCGGCCAGCTCGACGGCGTCGACGACGTCATAGGGGTCGTCCTGGCCGGCCAGCAGCCCGACCCAGAACCTGGCTCGCTCGCTGACCTGGGCGTCATCGCTCACGCCCTGCTCCGCGTCAAGGACGAAGGCTGAGTCCCCCCGGCCGGGAATTACCTGAGCGTTGAGGTCCTTAGGCACGGCGACGATGCGGTGGCCGGTCCGCATCGGGTTCGAGCAGAAGACCTTGAATGAGACCTCAAGCGCCTTGCGGACCGGCAGCAGCAGGGTCGCTGCCGCGATCCACATCAGTGCCGTGTCCGTTCCGTCGGCAGTGATCACGACGCGCCTGCCGGACGGGTTCTCAAGCACGCTCAGCAGCCTGGCGAGCACGGGCGGCCGGTCAGGCCCGGCCCGCAGCCAGTCGGCGATGGCGTCCACGGTCAGTGGTCCCAGTGGTGGCGGGTCGCTGAGCTGCGGGCAGTCCTTGGTGTCCCACGCCTGCGTGCGCCAAAGCGGTGACCGCCAGAGCTGGGCCGGCCGGGTCGGGCCGTACAGATCCAGGTCGCGGGTGAGCAGGCAGTCGGCCAGGTGGTTGCCCTGGCGGGCGCCGGTCGCTTCGGTGCCCAAGTAGCTGCTCTGGGCCGTCCCGTATCCGGCCTCGCAGGCGTGCGCGAATCCCAGCGGGAAGTCCTCGACTGGGCGGCGCTGCATGATCCATGCGTTCGGCGCGTCATACAGCAGCCAGCCGACCGCCATCTTCGACTGGGCTGAATCCACGCCGGCCGACTGGGCCTGCACCTGGAATCCGCCGCCGGCGCCCCGGCCGGTCCCGGCTCGGCAGTCGGTGTACAGCAGGCGATCGAACGCTCCGGCGGTCATGCGGACGGTACCGTTCCGGTCTTCGATAGCAGCCAGAGCACTGGGTCCTCTACTCGGTGAGGTTGAACACCTCCTGGTGCCACGACGCCGCCCTCGTAGTCCGGCTCGGCGCCGAGCGCGGACACACCGAAATACCGGTAGTCGGTGTAGTTCAGCCGCATGTGGTTGTCGATGGCGGCGGCGTCCCACTCGTGCATCAGGGACAGCATGTGCTCGTGCACGCTCTGGCCGTCGGCGTCCTGGTAGGAGGGAACCGCTGATGGCTTGGCCATGATCGGGTTCTGCCGGTCCAGGCTCGGGTAGAAGGCATCGATCTTCGTGAACACGATCGCCACCGGGATCTTGATCTTCTTCTTGGTCTTGATGTTGTGCTCGGTTCGCAACAACTCGGTGATGTGGGAGACGACGTCGAGCGGGACCTCATCGTCGACCTGGATCGCCTTCCGCGGCAGGTTCAGCCTGGAGCGGGCACCAGGGATGGCGAACGGGTCGAGTGTGATGATCAGCGCGTCGCAGACCGACAGGTACTGCAAGGTGAAGGCCGTGTCGATGTCGTTCAGATCCTCACCAGCGGTGTCAACGAACGAGAGCACCGTGGAGCGCAGCGTCTGGCCGCCGACCAGGCGGGCCGACTCCTGACGCCAGCGGAGCACGACCGGTGTGGTCCGCTGCCGGGCCGTCGAGCCCTGCTGCTGGGTACCGGTCGGCAGCGTGCGGTTGCTGTAAAGCGGCACTTCCCTGTTCGCCTGATAGTCGCTGAGCCCCTGGTGGCCATCCGGGTTGTCGGTAGCGATCCTGATGTCGGCGGTGAACCGCTTGCCCACCACGTCGCGCAACTGCTTCACGAGAACGGTCATCAGCACCGTCTTGCCGCTGCCCTTGGCGCCGACCAGGCCGATCATCGGGCTCTTGGAGTCGACGAAGTCGATCGGCAGCGCGGTGTGGCAGGTCGGGCAGGCACGCCGTCTGGCCGGGCCGCCGCAGGTCGGGCAGTTGGTCGAGGCGCCGCGGCCGGCCGGCGGCAGGAAGGTGGGATAGGTCTCAAGCTGGCTGGCAGTGAGCCGGAGCCTGGTCTCGTCCTGCTCCTTCTTGCAGTCGACGTTTCCGCGCCCGGCGCACTGGTATGCCAGGTGCCCCGAGTCGATCCTCCTGAAGCAGAAGGGACAGACCGTGATGGGCATTATCTCTCCTTCATGCTTGAGATCGGCGGGTCGACGAGCGTTGCCCGGCCGCCCACGACGAAGCACCGCACCCAGTAGGGGCGCTTGACCGCCTGCGGAACTGTTACCTGATGCTCAACGGCTATGCCTGGCCGCAGGGCCAGGGCGGTATCAAGGAGCACGAATCCGCCATCGGCGCTGGCGGGCATCACCCTGCCCGTGGTTGCCACCATCCTCACGTGCACACCATCGCAGCCCTCATCGGAGCAGAAGGAGACCTTCTTCGACCGGCCGCCGAACGGGCCGACCCTCGGCGTGGCCGAGACCGTGTACCTGATCGCGACATCCACCATGTTGTCGATGACGGACCGCACCGGCGGGGACGTGAACGTGACGCCATCCGCCATGATCACCGCACGGACCTCGACCGTGCAGGGCCCGCGGCCGAGCGGTACGCGCGCGCCGCCCTCCGACCGGTATTGCGCCTGCCCGATGACGACGCTGTCGGAGTCGCCATCGAGCTCCCAGCTCACCTCGGCGAGCTGGACGTTAGCCGGCCACTCCCAGGACACTGTCGCGTGGCTGGCGAACGGCGTGACCACCAGGTGCCGGACCGGGCTAGTGACCCCTACCGTCGCGGCACGGCCCACCACGATACCGGTTCCGCCGATCGAGAATGGCACGAGATGGTGCACCCCGGCAGGCAGGTCAGCCTCGATGGCGACCTCGGCCTGCCCGGGTATCCGGCGGCCAGTGACCTCCTCGCCGAAGCCGGTCATCTCGTCCTGCGACACCAATGTTCCGAACTGCAAGGTCGGCGCCGTGTCTGACCGCAGGATCCGCACATCCGAGCTGTCGACCGGCTTCCAGGCGATCCGCACACGCACGGCTCCGGCGACCTCGATCGGGCGCGCCCGCAGCTTCGGAATGGGCTGTGCCTCCGACCTCGGGGTGGCGTTGATCTGCTCGACGGCAGAGCGCAGCTCGGTGCCGTCCATGCCCCGGTAAACCGCCGTAACCTCGAAATGCTGGGTCTGCCCTTCACCGAGCCCGGTGAGGGTGCAGCTGCTGCCTGTGACGGCCACCGGCGTCCGCTGCACTCCCTGCGCCGCCCGGGTGACCAGCACAGACTGTGCCTCAGGGTGCGCCGACCAGTGCACGGTGACGTCGGACGGTCCGACATCGGCCTCCAGGTGCGACACCGGCGGCAGCAAGGTAACCGAGGCGGTCGCGGGCCGCGAGCTCGGACGCCCGTGGATCACGGCGAAGACGCCGTATTGCGAGACCCGGGCCACCGGGGCGTGCGCATCGGTGCAGGTCTGTTCCGGCCCGCGGTAAATGACATGACCGTCGCTAACGCCGGCCGGAGGCCGCTGCGCCGTCCGGCAGGCCACATAGGTCGTACCGTCGTCATGACCTGGTGCGGGCTGCCAGAACAGTTTGATCGAGTTCCCGTCGCAGGCCGCCCGCAGGTCAGTCGGCGGCGCGGGTGGTACCGCGGCAAGCGCCTCTTCGGCGTCCTCGATGCTGATCAGCGCTGCTTCGCGCAGCAGGGCAGCGGCGCGGACCTCGTCAGGCACGGCCATAGCGCGCTTAACCTCGCCGAGCAGCGCGCTGAGCCGCTCGCCGGCCGCCTCGACCTCGCTGATCGCTTCCACCCGGCCGGGAGAGTCCGCTGGCAAGCTCATCGCGGCCTGCCTGGCCTCGTTCAGCCGTCCTGAGCCGATCAGGGTGCGCACCTTGCTCAGGCCCACCGCGCCGCTGGCCGAGTTCTGATCGGCGAGGACGACAGCTAGCGTGACCGCGTCCGGCCGCTCAAGACCGGCTTTCTGCAGTTCGGCTACCGCCAGGCTGATGGAGTGGGGCACGATCTCCTGCGCGATCGTGACCAGGTGGTAGAGCGCGATCTCGCGCAGGTCGACGCCGTCTTTGCAGGCCCTGCGCAGGATCTTCAGCGCTGCCCGCCTGGCGTTCTCGGTAGCTGAGACGCCCCGCTTGTCGGCTTCCGCGCTCTGCCTGTCCACCGCCACGACATCCAGCCGCTTCGCCGGGTCAGCCGTGCACGCGTAGCGATCGATCAGGCTGAACGGCCGTGCGTTGGGGTGCACAAGCTCGGGCACCGAGCCAACCGCGCACTCCGACATACATTTGATCAGCGCCGCGAAGCTCGCGATGGGCTCTGACTCGGGTATAGCAATGCCCTCGACCAGCGTCAGGTTAGCCTGCTCGACCGCGCGGACCGCGTCCGCCCTGGTCAGACCGAGCTTCGCCGCGATGCCCTCGACGGTGACCGATGTCACCACGCCGAACTGGGCATATCGCTGCCTCAGGTCATCGGCCAGGACGGTGACCGCGGCCTGGGCCGCCGAGCGCCGCTCTGACTGGCGCTTCTCCCACCATGCGCGCTTCTCCATGGCTGAGCCATGCTCGGCCCGCAGCCGCTCGTCCTCGGCCCGGCACATCCTGGCCGCCTGCGCCGCGAACGCGCTTCCCGTGTAGGTCTTGTTCCAGTAGGCGCGAACCGCACTGACCTGAGCGGCTATCTGGGCGTCGGTCGCCGGGAGCGTAATGGCGTAGCGCTCAAGCAGGTCGTCAGGGAGCGCGCGGGCCCCCCGGAGTTTCTTGATGAACTCCTGTACGTACCGGGCCTCATCGAATTGCATGGCGCTAGGTGGTGATCGACAGGAACTTGTGGGCCTCCTTGGCCTCGGCCACCTGCTCCTCAGACAGGATGCTGATCCTGACCTCTAGCTTCAGCTTCTGCCCGCTCGCGGGCTCCACCGCGCCTAGGTGGACGGTCCCCTCCTGGTCCACCATGATCTCGATGTGGACCGGCGAGCCTGCGGGCAGGGCGAAGCGGTCAAGGTCTCTGATTCTGCCACTGACGTCGAGCGGGTGATTGGCGCTCAGCTCCCGGCCCGGGCTCGCGCCAGCTTGCTCCCAGATCTCGATCTCGATCTCGGACTGGTTGGCGACCACGGTGCCGGCCAGGAACGGCTCGGCCTTGAAGGGCAGCTGGGTCTGCGCGTCGACGAGATGCCTGATGTAGAACGCCGTGTCGTCGTCTTCCCAGCCAGGCACGGTGCTGTCGACGAGCTTGATGCCGATCGCCTTGGGCAGCACATTGACGACCGTCCGCTGCGCGAGCCTGCGCACGTCCTCCTCGGCCAGGCCGGTCTGGCCGGAGATTGCGATCACCGCCTCGTCAGTGACCGGGCCGGGCGCTGCGAGCGATGCAGTGCCGTCCGCGTCCTGCCCGTCGTGGTCGGCGCCTGCGGCTGCCTCACTGGCCGCGGCGTCGACGAATCGGACGGTCTGGCCAGCCGCGTACAACGCCGCGCCCTTGGCCACAGCGAGGTCGGGGTCCGCGAGCATGGGGTCCCAGCCGAACTCCCGTTTCAGTGCCGCGCTGACGGCCGGCATCCAGCAGCACCCGCCGACCAGCAAGACCTGACTGATCTGCTGGCGGATACCCGGGTACTGCTCCTCAGCCTCCGCAAGCGTTCGCTCGGTGATCCTCATCGTGTCGTCGAGCAGCTCGGCGGTCATCTGCTCGAATTGCGCGCGGGTCATCGTGATCTTGGCGGGAGTGCCGGTGTAGCGAACCTGGAATGTCCTGGTCTCGGCGGTGCTGAGCTCCTTCTTCGTCTTCTCCGCCAGCGTGCGCAGTTCCTGCAGCATCGCCTCGTCATCGCGCAGCGAGTCGTCCCCGCATTGCGCGACGGTCTGGTCGACGATGTAGTCGAACAGCTTCTGGTCCCAGTCGGCACCGCCGAGCCGATGATCGCCGCCGACTACCAGGACCTCGACCGAGTGATCGGTCATCCTGATCAGGCTGACGTCGAAAGTCCCGCCGCCCAGGTCGAAGACCAGGAACGTAGTGCCATCGGCGGTTCCGGTGACCCCGTACTGCAAGGCGGCGGCGACCGGCTCGGGCACGATCCCGATCACATTCAGGCCAGCGATCTCGCCGGCCTGACGGGTCGCGTCTTTCTCAAGCAGGCCGAAGTATGCCGGCACGGTGATCACGACATCAGTCACCTTGCGCTTGGTGTCCTCCTCGGCGTCCTTTGCGAGCGCTCCGAGAATGAGCGCCGCGATCGAGGGCGGCGTGTGCTCGACACCGAAGAACGTTCGCCGGTAGTCCCGATCACCCATCTCCCGTTTGATCAGCGAGATCACCTGGTTGGGGTACTGGCCGGCGGACTCCTTGGCAACCTTGCCGACCACGATGTTGCCATCGCTCTCGAAGTAGACGACCGACGGCGTTGTGTCGAAACCTTCCTTGTTCCGAGTCACCGCTGCTCGGCCCGTCTCGTCGATATAGCCCACGACCGAGTAAGTGGTGCCGAGGTCGATGCCGAAGATGCCAAGCTGCGGCTCGCTCACAGATCTGTCCTCTCATCAGTGACGGATGCAGGGTGGTACTGATTAGCGCCGCCAGCCTCCGGATCGGGGTGCGTCACAGGACTCCGGGACTGCTCGGCCACTCCTGCATCGGTCCCGGTGTCGGCAGTCCCGGCTGCTGCAGTCTCGGCGGCAGCCAGTGTGAAGAGGACCACCTCAGCCGGCGCGATCGGGCCGTTCGCTTCGACGTCCAGGTAGCCGTTGCGCAGCACCCGCAAGACGCGGCCAGCGAGGGCCGGGTCGCTGGTTGGCGCGCCACCAACACGCCGGTGCGTCCGCGGATCGAACCGGTCACCCTCCTGCGGCGCGAAGGTCACGACGCCGCTGTCCTCGAGCGCGAGCTCCACGGTCTCGGCGTAGGAGCGGAGCAAGACGCGAGCACGCTCGGCGTCAAAGTCAGTCGGCAGGTCCTCGGCCTGGCGTAGCAGGTCATTGCGGAGACGGCAGAGTTCAGCGAGCAGCGGCCTCAACAATCCTCGCCGCTCTCCCCGCCGGAGCCTGTCGACCTCGGCATGCAGGTGGCTGATCACGCCCTCCCGCTGCTCCGCCCTGGCATGGTACTTCGCCGCCGACTCGGCAAGCAGTCGGACAGCGTCAGCGAGCCCGGCAAGCTCGTCGGCGGTCTGCTGACCCACTGGCTCGGAGTCCCGCACGGTTGCCGCATCACGTTGCGGCCCGCCTGGCACGGCGGCAGGCTCGGCGTCGCGGCTGTCGGCGCCCGGCGTCTCGTGCGGCCGGTCTTGCGCGCGCCAGTCCGTGGCCTCCTGCACCTCATCCGCGGCATCCATAGCAGGCTGGGTATTCACAGCCCGATGCCAGCCCGGACCGAACCTTCAAAATGGCCGATTCTGTCCATTTCCGCTACCATTCCCGTCTCCAATCAGCCAAGCACATTCGCGCATAAACGTGTTACTCAGCGATCACATCAGGACTTATCCGTGCCAATGTGACACGGGCGAGCAGCCAGGACCGCGTGGCCCGGTGCCTCTGTCCCGTCGGCCGTGGAACCGAGCCGTTGAGGAGTTCGACGCGCAAAGCATGAATTGGGTTGACATACACATGCGCAGTGCCTGGCCGGGGGACCCAATCGGGGCGGCTCACGTTCACCTGCCGTGCTTCCCCCGCGCTCAGTCCGCCAGTTCCCCCCCATGACCTGATCGCCCGCTCCCTCCGTGCCGTTCCCGCCCACATTTTGTGTGGCCAGACGAGGCTGCCGCAAGTCATGTGCGGCACTTCCAGTCAAACCTGGAAACCCACAATGTCACCTGTTGCGGTTTCGCCACATCATCGCCCAGAACCGGGCGTTACGCGGGGGAACTGGTCAGCTGATTTCTAACGTTACCAAAGCCGATAGTCCCGGCCCAGGGCCATTGCGTAGTCGCTTATCCGGTGTTCATAGCAAGCCGGAGGGCGTGCTGGACGTCGGCGGGTGTGGAGGAGGGCCTGCTGGCGTGAGCCCAGTCCGCATTTCTGCTAGCCCGTACAAGAATGCGGCACTTTTGGGCTGCTTCAGCCAGGTGTCAAGCCGTCTACCAGAGTTTCGTAGGCCTCGGGGTTGTTGGGGCCATGGCGTGGGGCGGCGGTCCATCGTGATCCAGCTGTCGAGCTGGGCGTAGATGAACAGGCACCGGTTGTGGACCGAGGCGTCGGCGCTTGTGGCAGCCGCGATGGCGATGGCCAGGTCGGCGAGGAGTCCTTCGGCCGGTGAGTTGCGGCGTCGGCTAGTTTCACTTGCGTGCTGGTCTCGCCGGCGGCGCTAGGGGATAGTTGTGCGCGGACTGCGCCCGTCAGTGAGGGGTTGCCGAGTGAGGCCGGTCCGTAGCCGGTGGCTATGGCTATCAGCAGGCAGACGATCCGATCGGCGCATATGAGCTGTAGATCCTGGGCGCATATTCATACATTTTGCCGATCGGCCACGGGCGTCACGATACTGTACCCGATGGTCGGCTCGGGCCTTGTTTCCGGCAGCGGCTAGCGTGCTGGTTGTCAGTGCGCTTACTGCGAAGTGCGAAGGGCGGGTGCTGCCAGGGCCCGTGGTGTCCGTTCCAGGTGGCGGTGAACAACAATGGTGGCCGTATGTTCACAAAGACCCGAATTTCTCAGGACAAAGTTCCTCCGGTCTGCCGCGCATCCCAGTAACGTTCATCGACAGGTATTGGAGTTTCACCGGGGGGGTGAACGGTATCTGTCAAGTCAAATTAGACAGTTTCGGTAAGTTTATTTGGGTTCGAGTATCGGCTGGTTGATCCAGGACTGGGCAGGCATGACCGGCGGATGCGGCCGGCGGCCGAACCGCACGGGATGGGCATGGTAGGCGGCGGTGAGGGTGTCGGGCCACCCGGCGTGTTCTGCCGGGCCTGGTCGACCGCGCCGGCGGTGCCGGAATGGACCGAGGCGGGGGTGTGCCAGGCGATCCCGGAATGGCGGTGGATGTAGTTGTACTCGTGGAAGAAACCGGCGCAGAACTGCCGGGCGTTGGCGAGGGAGGTGAAGGACGGCGGGAACTCGGGCAGGTACTTCAGGGTCCTGAACTGCGCTTCTGAGAACGGGTTGTCGTTCGATACGCGTGGCCGGGAATGCGAGCGGGTGACGCCCAGGTCAGCCAGCAGCGCCGAGACGGGCCTGGAGGTCATCGAGGTGCCGCGGTCGGCGTGGACGGTATGCGGGGCGGCGCCGTTGCGGTCGGTGGCCTCGGCGATGAAGTCGGCGGCCAGCAAGGAATCCTCGACCGGGGAGATGATCCAGGACGGGTTGTACCGAGAGTAGATGTCGATCAGCACGTGCAGCTGGAAGAAGCTGCCTTTCGCCGGACCGCGGAGCTTGGTGATGTCCCAGGTCCAGACCTGGGACGGGCCGTCGGCCAGCAGCTCGGGCTTGACCTTGGCGGGGTGGGTGGCCTGGCGGCGGCGCTCCCGGCTCTGCCCGGCGGCGCGGGCGATCCGGTACATGCTGGACGCCGAGCACAGCGCGATCAGCGACGTGAAATCGTCGACTTCATTTCTAATATGGTCGAGTCAGGCGTCGTTGAAGGGTGGGAGGTCCAAGAGCAGACGAGGGCAGCACTGGCGTGGCTGAAGACGAGGACAGCCAGCGTGATCAACAACGGTGAATCAGCCTGAAGATCGCACCAAGTCAGAGACAGGGCAGGGGCGGAGGAGCAGACACTCCGGAAGGACGCACAGCGCCCCCCACGACCCCGCCGTCTCGCCAAGCTAGGGGCGACCGCGTCAGGGCGGATATGCCTGGTACGGAGACTGGTGTGAACGACGAGCGGCCAGCGCCGTAACAATGGACATGCTCTGCGCTGGCTGGTGAAAGTGTGGGGTTCCAGAACTCGGGCCACCAGCGTTGACCTTGGCCTATATGCGTCTCACAGGTTGTGCCGATGCCTCTGAGGACGGGCCGGCGCTGGCCTAAACGCGCGTCAGGTCGGCGGCAGTGGGGCGTTAAGAAGGCTGCAGCAGCGGGAGCGGTCGTCCGGGCGGGCAGCCGACGGTGCCTTCTGGCAGGTTCCTGTGAGCCAGCTGCGGACTGTCAACAGCCAGGTTGCGGGTCCCTCATGGACCAGATCGTGAGGCTACGCTGACTGGGCGCCGGGCATACGCAACCTGGTGGGGTTCTTGGATGAAGCAACTGTAGTGGCCGTAGGTTTCTGATCAGTGTGAGTCACTTGCCCATCGCGGCCTGCTATGCAGCGGGGAAGGTCCTTGCCTGCCGCCAGTGCGGGCCAGTTCGGTGCCTTCGGGACCGGCTGCGACAGCGGAGAGGCGGCGCTGTCTTGCTGGCGCGACTTCGCGGTGGCTTCGGCCAGCAGCTCGTTGGTGGCCCGGTCGAGGGCGGCCGCGCGTAGCAGCAGGGCGGGCTCGGTGATCTGCAGGCCGTGGAGGAGATGTTCGATCTGTGCCGCTTGTCCCGGTGCCGCTGACGGCGGTGCGGGGCATGGTGGTGCTTGCGCGATGTCAGTTCCCTCGCGCGGGCGTGTGCTGGCCTGCTGGCTGGCGATGCCGCGTTGTAAGCCGAGTATCGTGCTCGGGGCGCCGATCGCGGCGGCGAGTTCGTCGAGTACTTCGGTGGCGCGGGCGCTGGCGCCGATGGCGGCGGCGTAGGTGGCCAGCAGTTTGCTGGTGCGCTTGCGGGGGGCGAGGGTGTAGGGGTAGGGGATGTCGCAGGTCGCGGGCATCAGCCGGGTGGGCAGGTACAGCCGTCGTTCGCCTGCGGCGGTGCTGACGGCCTGCTGGTGCTGGATGGCGATGCGGGTGATGGCGTCAGCTGCGTGGTGGATTGCTGCTACCACGGTGCTGACGTCGTCGCCGGCTGGGGCGAGCGCTGCCCGGCCGCGGATGCTGGCGTCGGCGTAGCCGGGTGTCCAGTCCGGGCTGGCGTGGGCCAGGCGCCCGGTCCGCAGGGCCAGGTCCTCGAAGTCGGCGGCGGCCGGGGTGCTGCCGGTTCCGTGGTGGGTGCCGGTGCTGAGGATGTCCCATTCG
>Ga0310038_10000186_pt1 | contig 64768 bp, 55 predicted proteins | sample Sb_taG_6_FD_200461 | JGI IMG/M metagenome (GOLD analysis project Ga0310038, IMG submission 200461) | Peat soil microbial communities from Weissenstadt, Germany - Sb_50d_4_PS metaG (v2) (version 2) | ecosystem: Environmental > Terrestrial > Soil > Wetlands > Peat | place: Germany: Weissenstadt... | reverse complement strand
CAGCCATCTGTACTCTGCCACGATCCACTCTCAATTAACCCGACCCGCAACCTCACAACTCACCTCGCCACCGTCATCATACCCAGCCAAGTTCGCGATTTAGCCCTTTCATCAACACCCTGCTAGTAGCAACAGCACAAATTGCGATTCCGACGGACTTTTTAGTAGGGACACTTTGTGGAAAACCTAACTTGATAATGCTCCACCTATGAAGTGACCGAGCGTATAAGTCACGCCCGCAGCGGCTAGTCCAACGAGGAGTTGCCGGATCCCGGAGAAAAAGAAGCTTCGCCCGGTGAAGAGTGTCACTCCCGCGCCAATCAGAAAAAGCACAGCTGAACTTATTAGGATCGTTGCGAGCACGGCTGTGGTGCCTGACAGGAAAAAGAAGGGCGCCACCGGAAACAGAGCGCCGGTTGCGAACAAAAGAAACGACGATATGGCGGCATTCCATGCATAGCCGAAGTCCTCTCGCGTTGCGTTGGCCAGGCGGTCGGCTAATGCTCGAGCCTCATCGGTCCTGAAACCGTGAGCCGAATAGATATTGGCCAGTTGCTCCCTCTCCTCTTCGGAAATATCCGCTGGTTCTCGGGCTTCAACGTCAACCCCTGTCTCAAGGCTCTCCCGAGACGTGCTGACCGACAACCACTCGCCCATCGCCATCGCGCAGGCGCCTGCAACCAGGCCCGATAGTCCGGTAACCATGATTGCGTGGGATGCCAGATGCGCTCCGGACACTCCCATGACGAGGCTCAAGTTCGATGCGAGCCCATCATTGGCACCGAGCACCGCCGCGCGCAATGCGTTTGCCAGCGGACCAATTGACATATTCGGCATGGAAACCGCGAGTGCTCGGATGATACGTGCGTGGGATCTTTCGGCTGCGTTAAATCCGCCGGCTACGGCCTCGGATTGAGCATCGTAGTGTCCGACATCAGCCTGCTCCTGTGTGCTAACGATCGGAAGCACGAAATCAGGACCGCGGTGGCGGGCAAGCCAGATCAAGGTTCTAGTGCGCCACCCTACACTGAACTCAGGAACTTGGTGACCAAGCTCCAAAAGTCGTTGCTTCCAGAATTCTTTGTGAGCTTGCTCGATCGCGGCAAGGCGCTTATAGACCTCCGCGATTTCGGGTTTGCGCTCTTCAGCGGACAAAGCTCGATATAGTGCAACGCTGTCGACCTCTCGCTGAAGGTTACCCAGATATTGCCTGATCGTGTCCTTGAGGTCTCTTTCATCAGTTGGCATAGCAATAACGGCCTCGACCGCAAGGGCGAAAGTTTGTGAGGCTGTCGAACATAGTTAACCGCCTGGAGCCCCGCGATGACAAACGCAAGCCTTGTGGCTCGCGAAATCCTGGCGCAGGCTTCTTCGCAGCAGGCGATGGCGTCGCCACATCAGCCGGCGTGACTCGATTCCGGTCACGATGCACCTTCTCCGTGAACGCGGCGAGCGGCGTTCACGAGGACGAGGATATGAAGGGTCACCAGCGCTCCTATTCCACGTAGCGATGCCGTAGCGCCACCACGTCGCGATATAAGAGCAGGCCCAGGATCTTGCCGCCCTCATCCGTGACCGGAAGAGCACGGAACAAGTATCTCGCGAACAGCTCGGAGGCGTTTCGCAGGGTGCTTTGGGGAGTGAGGGTGACCACCTTCGTGTTCATGATCTCGCGCAGCCGGGCTGTCTCCTCGGCCAGCAACAACGCCTTGCTATCCACCACTCCGAGGAGCCTGTCCCCCTCGTCAATGACGTAGATGTAGGTGATCTCGACGTTGCCCTTCGCCGTCCGCGCGAATTCGGCGCGTGTCTGTGCGACCGTCTTGTCCGGTGCGAACCTCAGGAACCCTGAGGTGGAGAAATCGATGACTCTCTCATCCTGCTTCTCTAGGATGGCCGCGATCTTGGCCGCCTTCTCCTTGTCGGTGAACAGCTCCATCAGCCCCTGGACGTCCCACCACGGCAGAACGGCCAGGAGATCTGCCGCCTGACCGGGGGTCATCTCGTTGATGAGCTGCGCCGCCTTCTCTTTGTCGAGCGACGCGATCATCTCCCGCTGCACCTTGGGGTCGAGCGCTTCGAGCGTGTCGGAGGCTTTCTCTATATCCAGCTCTGCGAAGATCGCCATCCGGGGCTCCTGCCCCAGCTCCTCGAGGACATCGGCGAGGTCGACCGGCGGGATCTCGGAGAGCTGCGCCCGCAGCACCTTGAGCTTTATGCTGCCCGTGAAGCTCCCGAGTGCCTCTGGCAGGGGCGCTACGTAACTCCACGGAACCCGGTCCCCGTTGCCCTTGGCGGCGGGCTTGGCGAAGAACTTGGCGAGCCAGCCCAGCCGCATCCGACGCAGCAGCGCGGCCGTGCTCAAGTCGACGTCCACCACGAGGAGCTTGTTGTCGATGAGGGCCATCTCGATGTCGTAAACGACCGCGAGCTCCCACCCCTTTTGGTCGAGCACCTTCTTGTCGAGGATATAGTCCTTCAACAAAAGTGCAGACGGCGGGAACGCGTCGGCATACGACTCCACGGTATCAATCTCCAAGGCCACTTTATCGTCGTCGAACGAGGTGACCTTCTCCCACGGGACGACGAGACGGGGCCGGCCGAACGGCCGGCTTATCGAGAGGTGCGTGACCTCCGCATACTTGTCTCTGTCCACGATGACGAACTCGTCCAGGATGCCCACGCGTTCGCCCTTCGCGATCACTGGTATACCCACGACCGCGCTCAGGTTGAACCTCCGCTCAGGCGCGCTGTGATTGCCAACATGTGCGTTGCTCATGATCCCCTCACTTCAGGCTGACGGTGAACTTGTATGCCATCAGGCCAACCAGGAGAAACAGGTAGAGCCGCAGCGTCAGCAGACAGACTTTCACGAACAACGTCATTTCGATCTGTGGCGTGGCGTACTTCCTATTGATGGTTCTCACGCCGGTCACCAGGCTCTTAAATACGAAGGCCAGAACGTTCATGCGTCACCTCCCTTTCGCGCTACTGCAACAGATTGGGGAAGAGGGTGCTGACACCGTAAATGGTCGAAACCACGATGATGACAATCACGATGCTGATGTTGGCGATATTCTGCCACGTGGTGTTCACGTACTTCCCCATGGTCTGCTGGTCGTTGAGGAGCAGGATCAGGAACACCAGCGCGGTCGGGAGCAGAGTCGTGGCGATGACCTGCACGAAGAGCGTGATGAGCACGAGTGGCGCCTTGGGAATCAAGACGACTGTTCCGGCCAGCACCAAGTCGAAGAAGTAGTAGGCGTAGAACCAGGGGGCCTCCTGAATCTTCTGGTTCAGGGAATGCGCCCACCCGAACACCTCGCCGAAGGCCCACGAACTCGCCAGCGAGATGCAGATGGCGCCGAGCAGTCCCGCGTCAAAGAGGCCAAGGGCGATGATCATGCCGACGTACTTGTTCATCGGCATGATCTGGATGGCGGCCTCCGCCGCGCTTTCGACGGGCTTCCCGGGCAGAAGCTTCGCGCAGACGATGATCAGGAAGGTGGCGACGATGACGGTCAGGAACGAGCCAATGGCCGTGTCCCATTGCCCGAACGAAATGTCCTTCTCCTGCATTCCTTTGTCGACAACGGAGCTCTGCTGGAAGAAGAGCATCCAGGGGGCGATGGTCGTGCCAATGTTGGCCATGAGCAGGAAGAAGAGGTCGTTGGTGAAACCCCCGGGCGGGAAATGGGGAACGAGGCTGTTGCGAACGATGTCAGGGAGCGACGGCTGGACCATGAACGCGGCGGGGATGTAGATGAGGTTCCCGACGCAGAACACAAGGGCGAGCTTCTCCCACGTCCAGTAGCGTCCGGTGAGGATCATGGCGCCCATGACCAGCCAGCAGCCGATCACCGTGATCCAGGCCGGGACGCCGAAGATGCTCATGGCCGCCGTCATGCCGATGAACTCGGTGATCATCGTCAGCCAGTCGGTCAGGACAAGATCGAGGAGAGAGAACCAGCCCCAAAACGATCCGAAGGCACTGAAGATGGCCTCAGCGTGGCCCCGCTTCGTCACAGCGCCGAGGCGCACTGTCATTTCCCGAACGAAATACGCAACCGGGCCGAGCAAGATCAGGAACCACAGTAGGTGGTTGCCATACTTGGCCCCCGTCACCGTATAGGTTGTAATACCCCCAGCGTCGTTGTCAGCGACCATGACAATGATGCCCGGCCCCGCAATCACGGCGAAAATCCGCAGGGCTTTTGCGGACCTCCGGAACTGATAGAACAGCCTCGCGAAGATGTTGAGCTTTCCCGCCGAGATCGGCCCAGTCTGTGTCACAACAGCTCTCCGATTTCACTCATTACAATTCCCAGTGGAGTCTTAGGCCGAAGACGGACACCGGCCCGCGATCACGATTGAATGCCGGGTTGCTGATGAACTGGTAATCCGCTGCCGCATGGACAGTTTCCCAGATTCGGAAATCATAATAGGTTTCCACAAGCTTCTCGCTGCCGTAAGTCAGCGCGCCGTCGCCGGCAAGGATGCCCAAGCCGCCTGCCTCCAGGAATTTTTGGTTCGAGCGCGAAGCGCCGCTCACGATGCCGGCAAGGCCGAAGGTGTCTCCCGGCCGCTGCCACTGTTCGCCTTTGACGCTGACGCCCAGTGACGCCGTCCAATTAACGTCCGTGTACGCCCACGCTTGTTCGCAGCCGTCATTCCAGCCCAAGCGCGAAAACATGCCGGCGTCCTTCGCAACTTCCTGTTCCCAGTTCAACCCAAAGCCGTATCTGTAACGGTAGCCTTGCGCCGGTGAGATATCCGCTCCCGGACCTTTGGCCAGAAGAATGGCAGTCGCCGCATGGTTACTGGCCATACGAGCTTCATTGAGCCAGGGCATAAACCGAATCGCCCCCGGATGAGCGTTGACGCTGTAACGGCGCTCAAATTCCACCATCATTCCCCAATCGTGCAAAAACGGGCCATAGGCGGCAGGTGGGACAATGCCTCCGTTGGGACGCCACAGGAGAAACCGGTCGTCGCCGGTCAAACTATTCGCGACGTCCGGCATCTGGTAAAATCCGTAACGCAAACTCCATTTCGGCTGATTTAATTCCACCGCAAATCCGGTGGCGAATCCGACGCTATCCGCCGGGTAATCCCATGCGAGGTTGCCCACCAAAGCCCAATTCAAAAACTGGGTGTGCGGGTCTTCCGCGTAGGTGTTTTGGTCGAAAATATCCAGGAGGGTGAACCGGCCGATGGTGAAGGTCAGCCGCGAAATGTCCTGTCGGCCCGCAAGCGTGAGTTGGCCGTCGGGCACATCCTCCTGTTCGCCGCCCAAGCCGATGGTTTGACGAATAAACGCGCGCGCAAACATGAGGTAGGGAAGGCTGGTGCCGAGTTTGTAGGCGTCAGCGTTGGGGAAGGCCTCGATGCCAAACGTTTTGCTCAGGCCGAAGCCCTGCCACACCAGTCCGTCCACGTGCGCCTCGGCGCCGCGCCATAATCGCACGCCCGCAAACAAATCTAGCGTAACTGTATCCTGAACCTGGTGCTTGCTATTCAGGCTTTGCGGGCCGAAGTACTTGGCTGGAAAACCCGGGTCGCTCTGCACGATGTCGGTGTTCTGAACGTGCCAGTTCCAAATCTGGTCTGGCCCATTCGCCCCCTTCTCTGTGGCGCTTGATGTCGGTTGCGCCGCCGGAATTGCCGCCGCAGCCGGCCCCGCCGTCGAAGTTGCGTCGGTGGCTGAATCGGGGCCTCCAGCGAGACCCGCGCGGCCCCAGCCAAAGAAGCAGGTGACCACGACGATGGCAACGCCTGTCCGCGACGTTGCGCCTGGGAGCAAATTGATAGCTAGAGCGAGAATATCCCTTGGGCTCCTGGAGGAAGGAGCCTTTGCTTCGATGCGCGGGACTGCGACGAAATGGTTACGGATAGCTGCGGCTAGCTTCGACATCTTCCGGCCTCGGTGGCCGGGATGTCGTCGCTACAACGATAACTCGGTCAGGCTGAGATTCTAAAAATACATAAGTTAGAAAAAAACCTATCTGGTTGGCCGCACTCTGTCAAGAAAAAAACACCATACCCCGGTAGGTGTCGCGCCTAGGACAGAATCGATAGTTATAGCGAGAATCAATTTCATTTACGCGTGTTGCGCCTGGGAGCGAATCGATAGTCAGAACGAGAATCGATCTCATTATGGGCGATCGCCGATGTTCCCTGTCAGGAATTGATCGGTTTCGGAGCAGTGCCCATCCTTCGCTCCAACCTTGCTTAAGCGAGACGTATGGCCTGTATTATACCAAGCGGTTCCTCTTACGCCGCCTTCGCTAGCGAACTCAATGCGAAGGGCACTGTGCCGCCCGCTGCGTCCCGCTTGGTCGGCGGCAGCAGCCGTGCCGAGTTGAGGATGAAGGCCAACTCGGAAGTCACGTGAATGAAGGCGGCGAGCGGCGGATTTAGCAGGCCCACGGACGCAAGCGCGATGCCAACCAGATCAACTCCGATCGTGCCGGCGAAGTTCCACCAAATGATCCGGCGGGTCCAGCGCGCAATCGCAAGCGTCTGGGTGAACTTCAGCAAGTCGCTGCCGAGCAGCACGACGTCCGCACTCTCGCGGGCGACTTCCGTACCCGAGCCCATCGCAACGCCAACACTGGCTTCTGCCAAGGCGGGAGCATCGTTGATGCCGTCACCCACCATCGCGACGATGCGGCCGGCCGCCACGAGGCCTTTGATGCGCGCGAGTTTCATCTCCGGCAGCAGGTCGGCTTCGACTTCACTGATTCCGAGATCGCGGGCGACCATCTCGGCGACGGGCTTGGTATCTCCGGTCAGCAGAACGCTGCGAATGCCCATCCGATTCAGCGTCTCGATAGCACCCCTCGCCTCTGGCCGCACGGTGTCGGCGATTACAATCGCCCCGAGAAGGCGTCCGTCGCGCGCTACGAAAACTTCCGAGCAAGTATTCGCGCCCGCATCAAAGTTGTGCGGCACTTCTATCGCATGATCGCTCAGGAGTCCCCGATTGCCGACGAGGATCGTTACGCCGTCCACCAGAGCTGTGATGCCGCGGCCGGGCATGTAGTCAAAACCCTCGGGCTCACGGATCGAACGGTGCTTCGCCGACGCAAGGTTGGCGATCGCCTTGCCCAGCGGATGCTCGGAGCGCATTTCCGCCGATGCCGCAGCATCCAGGACTTCGACCTCCGTTACACCGGTAGTCGGAACAACCGCTTGCACCTCGGTCCGGCCAAAGGTGAGGGTGCCGGTCTTGTCCAGCACGACCGTATTCACCTTGCCCAAAGTCTCCAAATAAAGGCCGCCTTTGATGATCGCGCCAAGACGCGCCGAGCGACCGATGCCTCCCAGGATTGCCAACGGCGTGCCCGCGGCAATGCCGCACGCGCCCGCGACTATTACTACGGAAATCGTTGAACGCGCGTCTCGCGTGATGACAAACGTGACTACCGCGGCAGCGAGTGCAAAATAGACCAGGTACCCGGCGAGACGATCCGCCAACTCCTGCACCGGCGCGCGCGAACGCTCGGCATGCTCGACCGCCTCGATGATCCTGCCGTAGCTGGTATCGCGCCCGATCCGCTCCACCCGGATCTCGAGCGCCCCCGACTGGTTAATGGTTCCGGCATACACAACCGATCCTGGTAGCTTCTCAACCGGCATCGACTCGCCCGTAATCCGCGCCTGGTCAACAAATGAGTGGCCGCGCGTCACGATACCGTCGATTGGCGCCAGACCGCCGGGGTTGACGAGTACGGAATCGCCGACTCGTAGCTCGTCGGTGGAAGCCTCGCGTATGCCGCTGGCGCAGCGCACCGTGACCGAACGGGGGATCAAATCCATCAAATCTCCGATGGCCCGTCGGCCGCGGGAAACGGTCATACCCTCTAACACCTCAGCTACAAGAACGAACAATGTGATGATGAGCGCGGTGAAGAACTGGGAGATACCAGCCGCGGCGATGATCGCAATGCTCATGGACAATTCCATGGTCATCCGTCGCGCGCCCGCGTTCTCGGCCGCTTCCTTGAAGATCGGCCAACCGCCGATCAGAACGCCCAGTAAGCCCACCAGGCTGACCCTCGGCAGCGGTTCCCATACGTGGAACCACACGGCTGCCGCGGCAAGCGCGACCACGGTAATGCGCGCCGCTTCGACCCGGCTGAAGACGCGCCCGCGCTCCTCAGCTGCTGGCGCCGTCGTCGCACCCTGTGCCTGGTCGAGCAAGGTCGGAGTTTCGATTGGTTGACCCTGATCCATCGGATCGCACCGAGCTACTTGAGGTACGCCTGAACAATCTCGATCAGCTCTTCCGCGCCCCTGGCACGGGGGCCGCGTTCATGATCCGGATCGACAACATGGATCCGGATATGGTCCTCAATGATCTCAGCCATGAGGCTGTTCATTGCTCCCCGCGCTGCGACCACCAGGTGAAGGACCTCGGCGCATCCCTTTTCGTTCTCGATCGCGCGTTCAAGCGCTTCTACCTGACCGCGAACGCGTCGCACTCTGTTCAGGAGCTTGGTCTTCTCTTTGACGGTATGTGCCATGTCGAACGAGCACCTCTATACCCAAGGGGGTATAGTATACACTGCGCCATCGTTCGTGTTCAAGGAGTAGGCCGCTCGTGCGCCGGGCGTGGATCGAACCTGTCGCTTCTCAAATCTTGGTCCGGCCTCAATTCCTTCGCAAATCTAGACGGCCTCGCATGACGTGAGGGGTGTGGTGAATGGTTCCGACGGACGGCTGGAGCGGCGCAATCCAGGTTTTGAGAAGCAACAGCCTCCCCACGCGATACCGTGTCTAACTCAGGACCCTAGCGCGGGCGGATAGTCCAGCCGCGGCCCGAGCAGATCACCTCGCCCGCCTGGTTGTAGAAGACGTTGTCATGGACCACGAACAGGCGTTCCTTCCTGACAAAGCGGTCGAGCGCTCGCGCCACCATCCTGACCGTATCCCCGGGCCGCGCCGGGACGTGGTAGAACCATGACTGCCCCGTGTTGATCGTTCCCGGTGTGCGCATCCAGTCGTCGTCGGGCGTGCACGCGAACATCAGCATGATATGGATGCTCGGAGGCGCGATGAGCCCGCACCAGGGCGATTGCGCGGCGTAATCCTGGTCGAAATAGAGCGGGTTCAGGTCGCCCACCGAGCGTGCAAGGCGCTGGATCGCCTCGCCGGTTAACCTGACCGGAAAGGTTCTGCGCAGTTCGCCCGGGACAATCTCATCCCAGGTCTTGCGTTTGTCCGCGTTTTTCCAGAAGTCGCGCTCGAAGGCGGCCGGATCGAAAACGCTCGCCGTGCCGGTCGGTGCGCGGCTTGCGCCACTCACGCCGGCGTTCGACCCGCCACCTTCTGCCGCTAAGCGAGGCATCCCGCGAAACTCCGCCATCGCATCGCCCGTGGCAGTGGTCTCGCCGCGATGGTTCTTGACCTCGACTTCGAACTGGAGCCAGCGGCCATTGTCGGTCGCGACTTTTGCCGAGACGCGTGCATTCGCGGCGATCGTGTCGCCCACGCGCACCGGCTTTAGCCATCGCGTTTCGAGCCGCCGGTGGATGGCGCCGCGTGAACCGAGCCAGTCGGTCATGGTGCGCGTGATGAGGGCGAAGGTCATCATTCCATGCGCGATAATACCGCCGAACCGGGTCTTGCCGAAGTTTCCCTCCATGTATTTGTCGTCGAGATGGAGCGGGTTGAAGTCGAGCGAGGCCTCCGCGAACTCGCGGATACTCTCGCGGGTGACCTCTAGCCTGGGGCCGCTTACGGCCTCACCTGGCGCGATTTGATCCCAAACGTCGTGACTGGCCATCATCTTTTTTCCTGTTTGTGGTTATACCGGCGGCGCCAAGGTTCTCATCGCCAGATGCGCAGCCGGCCTGTCCCTGCCGAAAATTCCCATCTTAACCGGAATTCGAGTCGTCTGCGAGAATCGCTATCGAATTGATGCGCTTAAATAAGACGGGCTGCAATCTGAACCACAAGCGGCTCACCAGTCGCTTCTCAAAACTTGATCCGGCCAGAATTCCTTCGCAATTCTAAACAGCCTCAGCTAGTTTCGCGACCGCGCTTGCGATAGCGCCATGCTATCGATGCGGCCGAGGCACCGCCGCACAAGCGGATCAGACCACCTCAGCGTCGGTCAACATGTTCTGTTCATGTTGAGGTAATGATCGGTGAGGCCTTTCGTTAAAGACCTTTCACATCAAACTTGAGAGCGCTTCACAGGAAGTTCGCACGCACGGCGAGCTTCGATAATCACCTGTTCACAGTCAATCTGCATACTCCGCTTCATTGAGTTCGCAGGAGCATCGATCCCGGAACATCCGAGAAGGAGTTTAGTCATGCAGTTTCACAAGCTGTTCGCACACCTATCACGTGCACTGGCGGCCACAATGATCGCGGGGAGTAGTGCTATGGCAGCATCGGCATCGACTCCTATCGAGCACGTGGTCGTGATTTTCCAGGAAAACGTTTCATTCGATCACTATTTCGCGACCTATCCGGTGGCAAAGAACAGTGACGGGACAGTTTTCACCGCCAAGCCGGGAACCCCGTCCGTCAACGGTCTCACCCCCGTGCTGTTGACTAACAATCCGAATTTCAACGGATCCTTCGGCAACCCGTTCCGCCTTTCATATTCGCAAACTGCCACCTGCGATCAGGACCATAACTACATGGCAGAGCAGCAAGCCTTCGACAACGGCTTGATGGACATGTTTCCCGAGTTCACTAACGTAGCAGACTGCACGCCTCTTTCGCTGGACGCGGGCCATCCTGACGACCTGGTCATGGGTTACTACGACGGCAACACCACCACCGCACTCTGGAACTACGCGCAATACTTCGCGATGAACGACAATTCTTACGGTACCACGTTCGGGCCTTCGGCCCCGGGAGCGGTCAACCTTGTCTCCGGTGATACCGGCGGCGCGGTACAGGTTGCGGGAAAGGGCGACGTAACCGATGGATCGCTGACCAACGATGCACAGCCTAGTGGTGACATATGCACGAGCCGCGACAGCGCTAATCTAACCGGCACCAACATCGGGAACCTCCTCAACACCGCCAATCTGAGTTGGGGATGGTTCGAGGGCGGCTTCGACCTGACCATCACCAATCCAAACGGCACGACCGGTTGCGCGCGCACCCACACCTCGCTTACTGGCGCGTTTCCCGCGAAGGTCGATTACATTCCTCATCACGAGCCGTTCCAGTTTTTTGCGAGCACGGCGAACCCCACTCACAAACGACCCTCGAGCGTGAGCGCGATCGGCACCACCGATGCCGCCAATCATCAATACGACAGTCACGACTTCTTCGACGCGCTGGCGGCCGGCAATCTTCCCGACGTGGTATTCCTCAAAGCTCCCGGCTATCAGGATGGTCATGCCGGCTATTCTTCGCCGCTGGACGAGCAGATCTTCATCGCCGATACCATCAATCAGCTCGAGCAGTCGAAATTCTGGGATAGCACCGCTGTGATCATCGAATACGACGACTCCGACGGATGGTACGACCATCAAATGGGCCCTATCATCATGCACTCGCAGCAATCGACCGACCCCTCAACTGGAAACCAAGCCGACGCCCTGACTGGGCCCAACTCGTGCGGCAGTTCGTCGAACGGGCTGCAAGGGCAGGGACGATGCGGGTACGGACCGCGGCTACCATTCCTCGTAATTTCGCCTTGGGCCAGGAACAACTTCGTCGATCACACTGTGACCGATCAAAGCTCGGCGATTGCATTCATCGAGCAGAATTGGGGCTTGCCCTTCGTTTCCCCCGCGGCTGGCAGCAATCCCGGCTCTTACGATCAATACGCCGGACCGCTTAACAAAATGTTTGACTTCACGCAGAAAAAGGGCACGGTCAGCAAACACAAGGTGTTTGTGGATCCAACTACTGGCAAGGTGCTCAAGAAGGCGCCCAAGGACAACGGCGGCGATGAGCCGTAGACGATGCTTCGGGGCTTCACCGGCGCTGTGGGGTTTCCTCACCCTCAAAAGAGGGTGTACACCCATATCCGGACACGGGACCCAAGGGCAGCCGTCTGTCAGATTCTCAGCATGGTCAAATTCAATAGTCGCGAGAGGTTCGCCGTTGGTGAGGACGAGTTTTGTATGACCCTGCGGCTAACTGTCGAACCGCTCGGCGGTGACAATATGGTCAAGACTAGGCAGGACTTCGGCATTCCGTGTGCCGCATTTGTGGACGATAATAAGCGTCGCCATTCAACAGTCCCCCATTAGTGTGATTTGGACCCTTCGATATACCTGAGAATCCCAAGAATCAGCAGAGTACCAGCGACCGCTGGGATAATTGCGAACGCGAATATTGTTAACACGTCTATCCCGCTGCGAATCTGTGGACCGTAGTTCACAACCAAAACCATCGTAAGAAACCAGATTCCTATACCGCCACCCGTAGCTATTAGTCGGCGCGCTATCTGGCGAATCTCGTTCGCGGGTTCGCCTTTGTCGGTCAATTCTCTCATACTTCCCCCATGCCTAGGCGCTCACGCGCCGGGAAATCAGACGTGAATCAGATGGCATCGAATCTGATCGATGCCATATCAGGCGACCTGCCAGCCTGGCAACCGGAGAGCGGCAAGAATTCCGCCGCGGTCGCGCTCGAGCATTGCGACAGCGAGTACGCCGTCGCCGACATCATGGCCATGAATCTCAAAATTCTGGACTTTTCGCCACTTTCGGAGTTTTCAGCAGCCACAGCGCCCGTAAGCGGTTGACCGGAGGCTATCGCTACGGCCTGCAACGTATTAAATGGAGATACGCGGAGGCTCATGACGATGGCAGATTCCCGCCGTGGCGGATTGCTCACAACCTTGGCGATCCTGTTCGCAATTCTCGCGTTGACCGACATCTTGAAGCCGTTGCATCTCGAGGGTCCGACCACGGGCCTGGTCTTTTTTGGCAAACGGCTGAGCGGCACGCCGGACGCGATCCTTGGCCCGCTGCTCGGAATTGTTCTCTTAATTTATGCAGCCTTGATCTGGCGGATGCGCCGCTATGCGATGTACCTCGGCTACGCATACGCAATATACGTCACGCTCAACCTCGTGCTTTTTTCGGTGAGGAATCCAAGCCCGGCTTCGCAGAGCGAGATGATCTTCGGCATTGTCTATATCATTGTTGCTCTCGCTATGAGCTGGGCCACGGCGATACTTCTTAACCGCCGCAAAATCGATCTCCGGTAGCCAGTTCCGTTGTCGGCGCCGGCGAGGACGCGCTGCGCGATCAAATTCCCCGCGCGCGCCACATCTTGCCAACGCCAAAAAGAAGCGCCGCGACGCGATCTGCATCAGCAGCACACCAGACGCCAGCCCGCCGCTGACTGGCGGGGGGAGTAAATCCTGTCCGCCTCTTTCCCCAATCTATGCGCCTCTCAAATTGCCGCATGAGCGTCTATTCGCCTATACTTTAGCGAACGAGATCGGGCCGCCGAGAGCAAAAAGTGAGCCTGCCATGCAGCCGCTTTGGCATACGCTGGACAGGATACTATCGTCGAAATGGCTTCTCGTGATCGCTCTTGTGGCGGCATGCTGGTGGGACTTCGACTCGCTCCGCAACGGGTGCAGAACGCTGCTCATCGACTTGTGGCGCTGAATCAAGTGGACTGCCCTCAGCGATCTTACTTACGCGAGTTAAGACACTCGCCATTTCAATTTCAGACACTCGGCCCCGAATTAAGACAGTACCGAAGGCCCGGCCGCGCTTGAGCGATTCGAGTATTGCAGCCGGGCTTCTGGCGCGCGTGTTCAGTGTCGCGGTCAGTCCTATCTTTTTCAGGAAAGAGTTGCGCGAGGTTTACTCGGCGCTTGCGAAGTCGGGGCAGGGCGATTCGCCGGCAGCCGGCAAAGCCCGTCGCTCTCGATCTGAAAAGCCCAATTGAACCGCGCGTGCAGATTCTCCAGCGCGATCGCGGCGGTCAGGTCCACCAGCGCTCGATCGTCGAAATGACGCCGGAGTTCGGCGAACAGTTCGTCGGACACTTCCACCGGCGTTCGCGTCATTTCTTCCGCATATCGAATCGCGGCGCGTTCGGCGGGCGTGAAGAGCGGGTTCTCGTCGTAACTGTCCAGAGCGGCGAGAGTTTCTTCGGAGACCCCGAGTCGCATGGCGATCGCCGAACCAATATCGATACAGAAACTGCAGCCGACCAGTTGCGCGGCCCGGACGCTGGCCAGATTCTTGGTTCGCGGCGCGACCGCCTTGGAGTGCTCGACTGCCTGGGCGAGTCCTGCCAGTCCCAGCGTGATCGCCGGCCGATATGCCCACACCTTGAACGGGCTCAGTACCTTGCCGAACCGCCGCCTCATCACTCCGTACAGCGGCCGCAGCATCCAACTGACCTGGTTCTTTTCGAGTCCCTGAATTCTCATCGTGGCTTACCTACTTTGCCTGAACCGGCCGCGTGAACGAGTTCTTCACCTCGGCCGATTGGCTATAGAGGATGGTAATGATCGCGATTAGTACGAGCGTCGGAACGTAGATACCCAGTAGCTCGGTCACAAGGTGCTCGGTCGAGAGCAGGCCCACGGTATGTGAGTATATGTGCAGAGCGGAATGCATCACGCCCGCGACCGCGGCGACGACGACCGCGATCGCGTTGCGACGCGGATTCAGCGCGGCGGCTGCGAGTCCCGCACCGACGGCGAGAAAAAACGTCCCGCCGTCCATCACCAGGTGCATGTTGTACGGTCCCGTCTCGGGCACGCCCGGCACCAGCCGGAAAAACCACGCGGAGGGGAAGAAGAACATCTCGATTCCGTTGACGATGTCCATCGCCGCCAGGATCCACAGAATCGGGACGATCCATCGGGGGATGTTGGAGTTCATGCTGCGCCTCGTGTGGGCGCGCGACCAGAAAGCCGGGCCGGACGCACGTGCGAATAGATCGAAATCGAGATCGAAACGGACGCCGCCAGCAGCATCAGGAACTCGAAAATCCTGGCGCTGCTTGCGACATTGAAATACCGGAGCGCGAAGCCGATCGGTATCGCCGCCATCGCCGATTCCATGAGCGTCACGCCGATAGTGACTGCAAAACTTATCGCGCGAAGTTTTATTGGCCACGACATCGCGAATTCCTTTAGCCGTTCGGCAGGTCGCCGCAAAGCGGAAAGACCGATTCGACTTCCACCGGTCCATTCACACGCGCCTGACACGCCAGGCGCGTCCGCGGGCTCATCGAGAGATGCCATCGCAGTGAGAACTTCTCGGTTCCGCGCATGGGGCTCAGGTTGTCGGCGCCGGACTCGACCACGACGCGACAGGTTCCGCACAGCGTGCGCGCGCCACAGACGTGCATCAGGCGGACGCCATTCTTCATCGCGGCTCCGAGCAACGTGCCGCCGAGACGAACTTCGATCCGGCGTCCGTCGAACTCGATGGGCACGACGTCGGGCCGCGCGGCGACTTGCTTGAGGCGGGCGGTGAACGCGTTTCTGAAATCGCGATGGTTGAATTCGCGGGCGGGTTCGATGGCGGATTTTATTCTTGCCGCAAAATCCGATTCGGTCTCTTCAGGGTTCATGGTTCTTCCTTCAAGCTCTTTCGAATGGCCTTTCGCGCGCGGGCCAGGCGCGATTCCACCGCGTGCTCGCCGAGCCCCAGTATCCGCGCGATTTCTGATATGGCGATCTCCTCGACGTACTTCAGGATCAGCACTTCGCGATACTCGGGCCGCAGTTGCTTGAGCGCGCGGCTGAATTCCCGATTTGCACCGGCGTCGCGCGTCGGAGTGGATGCATCTTCATCGATCGGAGCCGCGCGCATCAGGCGGGCACGACGCGCATTGGTGCGGATGAGAGAAAGAACTTTGCGATGTGCGATGGCGCAGGCGAAGGTGAACAACGAGCTGTCGCCGCGAAAGAACGGGATCGCGTCGGCCAGCGCGATGAAGGTTTCTTGCAGCAGGTCGTCGGCGTCGGCGGCATCGGCGCCGAGCGAATTCGCGATGAAGCGGTGGATGCGCGCGGCGTAGCGATCGAAGAACTCGTGCGCCGCGTCCTCGTCGCCAGCCTTGAGGCGCACGACGAGATCGGTCTCCGAGGATCGCGGCGCTTCGGCCGAGCTCACGAGCGAGATTCTCCGCCCGGGTTCAACCGGCAGTCGCCTCGACGATAGATGCGTACTCACAGATGTCAGATCCTTGCCGCTGCGGGGCTGACCTTTCAAGTTAGTCGCCTCGGCGGGGCAAAATCCGTCGCGCAGAAAGGGAGGAAAAGGGCGTCTTGGAAGACGGACCCTGACCCGCGCCGAGATGACTCGGGTGCAGACCGGCACGATAGGAATCAGGCACTGGTCTCAGTTTACCGGCCTGCCCGCCTTTACGCGCGCCTGAAGCCAAACCTCTGATTCCCGACGCTGATGGACAGTCGCGCCTGGTTCGAAGCAACCACCGGCCTGGGGTTTGAAGATCATCCGTGTTGACATCGCGCCGCCGTGTCCGAAAGACTTGGTAGCCAGAGGTGGTTGATGAATCTGCTCGTGAGCGAGCACGCTCGGACACATTTGGACAAAGTACAGAAGCTCGCGCCGATAATTCGCGCGCACGCCGATCGCGCCGAACGCGAGGCGCAGATGCCGCGCGAGGTCGCCGATGCTTTCCATGAGGCCGGGCTGTTTCGGATTTTACTTCCGCACACGCTGGGTGGCGGCGAGTTGACGATCCCCGATTCGCTACGAGTGTGCGAGGAAGTTGCGCGCATCGACGGATCGGCGGGATGGAATCTCGCCATTTGTTCGGAGGGTCCGCTGTTTGGACACAACCTTTCTCGGGACGCTTTCGAAAAAATCTATGGCGATCCTCGCGGAGTTATTGCCGGTTCGCTAAATCCGATGACCAGCCAGGCTGTCGCGGTCGAAGCCGGATGGCGTTTCAGCGGGAAGGCGACCTATGCGAGCGGTGCGGCTCACGCGAGCTATCTGATGGCGGCGGCGATCGTGCTGCGCGATGGCGCGCCGCAAATCGCCGATGGGGTTCCGATGATGCGTGCGGGTCTATTTCCGATCGAGCACGCGAAAATCCTGAACACCTGGTCCACCGCCGGGATGCGCGGCACCGGCAGCAACGATTGCCTGTTCGAAAACGTCTTCGTCCCCGACGAATTCACATTCGATTGGCTTAACGCGCGATCGGCCTGGCAGCGCGGTCCCTTCGCGAATATTCCATTACCGCTGCAAATGGTGGGCGGCCTAGTATCGGTGGTGCTTGGCACCGCACGGCACGCACTCGACGCGCTGAACGAAATCGCGCAATCCAAAGTGCCGGCCGCCACGCGGTCTCTATTGCGCGAGCGTCCAATCGCGCAGACCCAATTCGCGCAGGCCGAAGGCTTGCTGCACGCGGCGCGTGCCTACTTCTACAACTGCAACGACGAAATCTGGCGCAAAGGCGAGGCCGGCGAGAGCTTCAACCTCCAGGACCGCGCACACGCGCGGCTTGCCGGGGTGACCGCGGCGAAGCTTGCGGTGCAGGCGGTCGATCTGGTTGCCGATGCCGCTGGGATGAACTCGGCGCAAACCTCGTGTCCCATCGAGCGATGCTGGCGCGACGTGCATACCGCCTCGCAGCACGTGCTGATGAACACCGCCCGCTTCGAAGTTGTGGGTCGCGTGCTGTTCGGTTTGGATCCGGGATCGCCGATCATCTGATTGCGACGGTTCCATCAACTGCAATCCGCTGCGCGTTTTCCGCGGCGGCGCCTGTGCTTGGCGAATCGCTCTTATGATTTCCCGCGGCCACGACTCGGCAATGGGGAGGGCTGTCCCTACTGAAAATTCCATATGGGCCGGAATTCGTGCGGCTGCGAGAATAGATATCGAAGTGAAGCGATGAGGTGAAGCGTGCTGCAATCGCTTCCAACACCAGCGCGTTGCGGGTTCGGGGTTCGCTTCAGGCGACCGGGACCGCTCCGCTTGTCGGCATCGCAATGAAGGCAGCCTATCGCCAGGCGTTCGAAACCGCCAATGGATTCGCGCGGATTAAGTTTTGAGGAGTTGGCATGGGCCCCCGGCCCGGCCGCACCACTCGTTCCGGTGATATCCGCCGGCTTGGCCCAATTTTCTTGCTCCGCCTCGGGCGATACGCGCCTGCAGAACTACGAGGGGCCTCTTTTACTGGATCAGACCGAGAGGCGAACTCCGAAACTGAGCTTATCCGCGTTAGAATGCTGCCGCGTTTGCTCTTCTCTTTGACTGATGCGTACGTCGAGATCATCTCGCGCACAGTAGTCGGAGCAGTACCAGTATTCCGCGGCCTGCCGCGACGGATCGCGAATCTCTGCCGAGCGCAGCTCAAGATAGGTGCGGTTCTGGAAAAGCATGCCGAACCCCTCTGCGGGTGAGTCGGGCAGCAGAGACACTATCTCCTGCCCACAAAAGTTGCAGCGATGACCGACGCTAAACTGCTTCATGACTGGCTCCCTGGCGCTTGATACTTTGATGCGACTCCCTCTCATTGCTTCCAGCAATCCCCGACCTCCGGCGAACGCGGCGCCATCAGTGGGCTCTCAATGCGGCGACCCCCGAATGTGGAGAGTCACCGATGTTCGGGGGCGGCGGCGTGCCCGTGTATATCGGTATCTCCACACGAGGCGGCTGCGCCGCGGCAGGCACGCTCTTGGCAACGGCGGCCCGCTTGAGTTCCTCGAAGACTGCCTCCACCCGCGACTTCATCCGATCGGGGTCGGGCATCAGATTGGGCGCAGCCATCACCGTGAAATATAGAGCCTGGTTATAGCTGACGATCGGCACGCCGAATCCGAGATTGGCGCCCAGCGGAAGCAGGCCGATGTAGTCGACCATCCGATGGCCGGCGAGATAGAGCGGCACCTGTGAGCCGGGAACATTGGTGGCGACGAAGTTTATTCCCAGCGGCTGCGCCGCCGGCTTGGCCCACGACGGTAAGATTCGCTGCAACGACACTGCGGCGTCCATGGCCGTGGTCGCAATTCCGCCGAGCATCGCGACAAGTGCCGGCGAGATGCTCCCGCCATTACTCATCAATCTTTCGAGCGCCTGCGGCTCCCCGGCTTCCTTGATCCTTTGGGTCTCCGCAGCGACCAGTCTCAGCCTGGCCACCGGATCCATCGGTTCCGCGGGCAGTTCGGGGAACATCATCGAAACCCGATTCCCCAGCGACCCGCTTTCGTCTTCACGTCTCACATTGACCGGGCATCCGATTCGGAACGGCCCGCCGGGCTTCCCGCCATGATCGCGGAGGTAGCGGGCGGCTCCCTCGCTGAGCATCGTCAGCACAACGTCGTTGATGGTACCGCCGAAGGCGGTGCGAATCGCCCGGATATCGGCAAACGACGTGCGCAACCAGGCCAGCGTCCGCTCCTGACTTACCAGGCCGGCGTTCCATGGCGTAGCCGCGATCGGTCGCATCATCTGCCCGGCCAACCTGGCGAGCGTGCCGGCATCCGATCCGAGCTCCTTGACTGACGACCGAAAGTTCGAAGCCGCTTCACTCAGGCGGCGTATCGAATCGAGCTGTTCGTGCGCGCGGTCGAGCGTGGCAGCGATCATCTGTCGCACCGCCCCCGGACGCGGTTTTGGAGACCATGGCTCAACCTTCGATTCCGTCGCTGGCGGGTCCGGCCGGAAATCCATGACCACGTTCAACAGCTCCATTCCCGACACGCCATCGACCAGGCAATGGTGGACCGGCCACATGATGACGGAGCGATTGCCCTTGAAGCCGTTGAACAGGTGCGCCTCCCACAGTGGCCGCTTGCGATCCAGCGGTTTGCGGAAGATCGCCAGGGCCGCCTCGATTAGCTGCGCTTCGGAAGTATCCGCCGGCAATTGATGAAACTTGACCTGATTCTCGATCTTGAAATCCGGGTCGTCCTCGAACGTCGGGTGATTAAGGTTGAAAGGTACCCCGACCAGGCGCTGACGGTAACGCGGAAGCAGATGCAGCTTGCTCTCGAAATGCTGAATCAACTCCGGATACGTGATCTCGTCCTCGAAGAACGAGAGCGAGCCGATATGCAGCGGCCCGTTGCGTGACTCGCCGTAAATGAATGAGGCGTCCTGACCAGTGAGCCGATGGCTCAGCTCTTTAATTGGAATAGACTTTTCAGACATTGCCCTCGTGCCTCCAAAACGCTCGCCAGGTTACTTGACCAATCGTCACGCTGGGCCGTGATTACTGAGCTCGCCCAGGCAGCCTCGACCACAGGCGCAAGGCCACTGCGTGCAGCGAACGATCCGAAGCTCGGGCACTCCTACCACGGCGGTTGCCGCGGCCATCTTCGCGTCCACCTGAACCGACGCAGGCTCGCCTGTTTCTGGGCAAGTCACCTGTTTTGGTTCACGAAACCGGGAGTAAACCTGGACGGCTAGGGCGATGGATGGGAACAGGGTCGCGATCCGGCAATCAGAGGTGGTCAAGGGAGTCGTCATGGTAGTGAGTCCCTCACTCACGGAGCGTCGCTGCTGATGCGGCGCCTTCGCTCACTCATTATTTTTTCTAATAACCACCATGCAAAAATCGAGCCAGGATTTATGCAATGAAGTTAGGATGTCGCGCGAAATTCGCGAGCGCCTGCCGAAGATAAATCGCCGTCCTCGCAGCGGCGCATTAGGGCTGTGTCGGGTTGCGCCAATCAATTTGGTGACAGTTGACGCCGTCGGAATCAGACGGTTCTGCACGGGACCGTTCTACTTTTGGTCCCGCGCACCATTTAGATCAAAGGACGAGGTCCTGTTCGCACGCAAAGATGAGGTCGACTCGCTGTTTCGCATTCCGTGTGCCTTATGTGGACCTAGCCCGGAGCGACACGTGATTGCCTGGTTGACCATCAAGCCGGTAGCAGCCATATATTCGGACGGTTTTAGGAGCTGCATTTTACGCTTCTGGCCCTGATGGAAATCGGCGCGCGCTCTGCCGTCGCGGTCTCCGTGGTCGGGCGGGTGGCCCGGGATTCATCCAGCGCTGCATCATTGTTGGTGGCCGCCCAAATCGCCTCAAGCAGGGTTGCCTTCGTGAAGGGTTTGGCAACATGCGCGTCACATCCTGCTTCGTACGCATGCTGCACCTCGTTGTCTAAGACGCAAGCCGTAAGGGCGATGATCGGTGTAGGCGGGCGATGGAATTCTCTCTCCCAAGCCCGGATTCGTTCAGTGGCCTCGTAACCGTCCATGAGCGGCATGTTGAGATCCATAAGAACGGCGTCGAATTTCCAGGCCATAAAATTGTCGATCGCCTCCCAACCGTTTGCTGCCTCCACAATGATGCACCGTATCTTTTTCAAGTAGGCGCAAACCAGAAAACGGCTGTCTGCCGAGTCGTCGGCCAATAGAATGCGGAGGGGAGGATCGGGCAGCCTGCGCGATGCCGGCGCCGTGGACGACTCAGCCGACTGCGGAGCATCGTCTGACGTTGCCTGCGCGTGGGATTGTTCGCGCGTTTGCACGGGTGTGGCAATCGGCTTGAAATCCTCGACCGAAGGGGGCGCGATCGATGACATGCTACCGTCCTCCCCTCTCGCTGGGTGGGCCTGAGAAATCCTGGACATATGGAAAAGGTACAGTGTTCAAGCGCGCAGAATCTATTACACGTTGGTATAGGAGGCATAATACTTAGCGGCAGATCTCCAGTTTCCCGTGATCCGAACCAGACAAGGTGAGGAACCCGTGTGAATTTTCGAGACGCCGCAGCAGGCCGGCGATGCCGCCCGTTCTTATTGCTTGCCGAAGCTAGATATCGCTTGAGATTCTCAAATTCCCAAGTGAACCCTCCGGCTCAAGGTAGTCGAATTGGATTATCTCGTCGATTGACAAGCGGGCCTGGCGCACCGCCTCCAACTCAGTAGCGGCTGCGCCGATCATGCCGCCTTCGCGATGCGGATTGCGTACAAACCAGAGCCAGGCCTGTCCACTTTTCCATACGTCGAAGCCGATGCCGAAGTGACGTTTGCTAATCCGCATGAGTTTATCTTCGCCAGTTGTCCTCATCGCCAATATGAACCCTTGCCGTGGCCATGCCGACCGGCGAGCGTGCCTCACGCGCTCAGTCCGCGCCCCTAGTCTGCGATGAGAACGATGATGCAAACGATTTTCCGGCGAGTTCACGGGCAGCCATGGCGCAATAGCAAATTAGATGTATGGGCGGCTCGCCCGTGATCCGCGTACCGAAACCCAGAAATTGATTGCATTGCGCGCATCGTTTGCGCGCCAATGCCCGCGCCGCATGACACTTTGGATGGCTGCATTCTCCACGGCACGGTCCATCGGGTGCTCCGGGCGAGGGGATCGCAAAATAACATGATGCCTTCCTCAACTCCGCGTGCTGGTCGCAGAAACCGTTCTTCATGAGGCGGAAGGTACTGCGGCCAAGTGTGTGGAATCTATTAGACGTTGGTATAGTCGGGTTAGTACCTCCGGACAGCCGACTTCAGTTTTTCGGCCATTCTGACCAACTCGGCCAGGGATCCGGCACGCATCTTTTCCATAACCTGACCACGCTGGACCTTTACCGTGACTTCGCTGGTGCCAAGCTCGGCAGCGATTTGCTTGTTGAGCAGGCCGGAGACGACCAACCCCATTACTTCCCGCTCGCGGGGCGTCAACGCGTCGAAACGCTCGCGCAGGTCTGCGATTTCTGCGCGCTGTTGCCGCTCGGCGCGGTCGCGGTCGAGCGCCTGTTGGATCGCGTCCAGGAGGTCCTGGTCGCGAAAGGGCTTGGTCAGAAACTCAACCGCTCCGGCCTTCATTGCGCGTACCGACATCGCGATATCGCCGTGACCGGTCATAAAAATAATTGGAATTTGAAGGTTGGACTTCGCCATTTCGTCCTGCAGGTCGAGACCGCTCAAACCTCGCATCCGCACGTCGAGCACCAGGCATGAGGGCACGTCAGGTCGTTTACTTCGCAGAAATTCCTGCGCGGAGGCGAAGGTCTCGACGGCCAGTCCCACCGAGCCCATGAGGCTCTTGACGGCTTCGCGAACCGAAGGATCATCATCAACCACGAAGACAACGGCGTCCGCTTTCGCCATTACGGACTCTCCCTGTTAGCGGGTATGGCAAACATAAAAGTCGCGCCATGGTCCGGGTTGGGCGCTGCCCACAAGCGTCCCCCGTGGGCGGTGATAATCGAGCGGCAAATCGATAGCCCCATGCCAATTCCCTCGGGCTTGGTGCTAAAGAAGGGGTCGAAGAGCTGGTCCATGCTCTCCGGCTCGATTCCGCCGCCGCAGTCCCGCACTTCGATCAGGACACCATCCATGTCATTCGACTGCCGCGAGTTGATCCGCATTTCCCGCGGCCGATCGGTGACCGCGCTCATAGCTTCGAGGCCGTTCATGATCAGGTTCAGGAACACCTGCTGCAACTGGACACGATCGCCGACCACGGCCGGAAGATCGGCGGCCAACTCGGTTCGCACCACCGCCTGATTTTTGGCGATTTCCCGGTGCGCCAAGGCGATGGTATCCAGAACCAGTTCGTTGATGTTCAACCGCACTCTCTTTGGCGGGGTGTTTTCAACGAGCGCGCGAATCTGCGCGATCACTTTGCCGGCCCGATGACCATCGCCGACAATGTGTTCGACCGCCGCTCGTGCTTCATCGAGATTGGGAGTTTCGCCGGCCAGCCAACGCAGACAGGCGTTACCGTTGATGACCACAGCAGCAAGTGGCTGGTTGACCTCGTGAGCGATGGAGGCCACCATCTCGCCCAGCGTCGTCGCGCGCGTGACCCGAGCGAGGTCCGCTTGCGCTTTCTGCAATGCGTCGTCGGCGCGCTGACGCTCGGCCATCTCAGCCTGCAACATTTCGTTAGTGCGCTTCTGCCGGCCGGTCAACGTCGCAATCAATAGAGCGACAAGAATAAACTCCGTGTACCGCGGCATATCCTCGACCGTCAGACCAAAAGCAAAGTTGGGAGGTAAATTGAACCACTCAATTGTCAGCGACGACAGGGCAACCGTGAGGAGCCCGGGCCACAGCCCGCCAAACCAAGTGCTTAGAATCACGGCCGCGAGGAAAAGCGGTTGGGTGTTGATAGAAAAAACGCGCGGAGCCAACCAGCAAATGACCAACGCGACCACGACCGATAGAATGGCCGCGCCGTAGGCTGCAAGCCGGCTCATCCATTTCGCGGAACGATCGAGCTGTGACATTCTTTGCCTCCACTCCAGCATTGCCGGACGGCCTGGCCCGATCAATCGAGCGGCTTGGGCGGTCCCCGACCGATGTTTGTGCGGCGGCCTTCAATTTCTGCTTAAACTCCGGCTCGATCGATTGGAGCCGGGTGTCCCGAGTAGACCGGAATTCCCGCATATGGACCCAGCCAGGAGCGAAAGGCGATTGCCTGGTTGACGATGAAGCCGGTTGCAGCCATATATTCGCCCCGGGGAAGGATCTGCATTTTACGCTTCTGGCCCTGATGGAAATCCGCGCGCCTTCGCCGTGCGTTAAGAGTTGGAAACCGTCCCCGCTGGTGAGGATTCGCGGGGTCGAGCGGCGGTCGCTAGCAGGCGAAGAATTCGCGCACTCTGCGAAGGCCGTGATAAGCTCGAAGTTATGGTGGCCAGGCGTTACGGACCACTCTGCGAGCCGACGGACTTCGCCAGGCGCAAGTTTCATGCAGCGCTGGTCCACGTGACCAACGTCTGCATACCTGCGGGCGGAGAATTGGGTGCATGAGCGGAACGTTGAAGCCGGCGGCGCGAGCGCGTCAAAGCCGGGACCTGCTTTCGTGCGTTGACCTCAAAGTGGAATCGCGGAGGACCGGATGCTGAAGCTGTACGGCACGTCTTTGTCGAGCGCGGGGCGATGTCTCTGGGCGCTCGAAGAACTTGGGTTGTACTACGAGCACATCCCGACCGCAATCGCCGATACCCGCAAGCCCGACCATCTAAAGGTCAATCCCAACGGTCATATCCCCGTGCTTGAGGATGACCAGCTTGTGCTTTTCGAGTCGATCGCAATCAATCTTTATCTCGCCGACAAGTACGGCCGCGATTCGCTTTGGCCGGCTTCAATGGAGGATCGCGGCCGCGCCTACCAGTGGAGCTTTTGGGCCGTGACCGAGCTAGAGCCGCATCTTATCGTCATGATTCGCCAGGAGATGTTCACGCCGCCGGAGCAGTGCGACCGGCAGGCGATAGAAGCGGCAGGCGAAACTCTCAAGGCCCCGCTTAAGGTACTTGACGATCACTTGAAGGGTCGCCACTATATCTTGGGCAACAAGTTCAGCATCGCCGACCTCAACGTGGCCGCGGTGCTGCTGGGCGCGCTCTTGGTAGGATATGACACGTCGCCGTTCCCGGCCATGACCAAGTGGTTCGAGAAGTGCGTCAGCCGCGACGCGCAGCAGAGAAACCGCAGCCGGAATTGATCGGTTTCGGAGTTGTGCCATTCAGCGGGGGCTGGCTGCCGCTGACCCGTGTGGTTCCTCGAAGCTTAATCCGCGCAAATTGGTTGGTGGTTTCGATGGGCTGGCGATAGCCTGCGGCGCATGGGGATCGCGACAAGCGTACCTATGCCTACTGAAAACTCCGAAAGTGGCGAAGAGTCTAGAGTTTTGAGAATCACCGCCGTAGTGTCGCCGGCGTGCATAAGCTCGAGCGATCCATCGTCTCCATGCTTGCCCGCCGATTCCGTAGTCGGGCAGTTGCGGAACGAGAGAACCTCGCCCTCCGTCATCAGCTGCATGTTCTTCGCCGCCCGCGGCCGGGTCGAAGCGATGGGGGTCCCGGAAGTCATCACGGCGCCACGATCACCTTGGTAGAACGCGTACGTCGAGCGCGTAATCGGTTCGATTCGCCGCGGCCACTCAAGCGATCGGTCTCGCGGACAATCGACTTCCATTGCTCTTCTCGGCGGCAGCAGTCTGGATGAAACGCCTGCGATCGGAGGTTGAAGTCGGCGCTGCTTTGAACGCCTTGGTCGATCGCTTGGACTCATCGATACAGGCATTCGTGTTTCGATCAAATTGCCGATCCCATCCGATGAGGGGCGTGATGCCGCGACTCCGAACGAACTTGGCCTAGCTCGATCCGTCCCGATTAGGATGAGGCGGCGCGGCGTTGAGATGCGGCTGATCATTGATGGTGACGCCGGACCGGCGGCCCGGGTCGATCAGCCACTGCTCAAGGCGATCGCACGTGCGTATCGATGGTCCAACGATCTGCTGGCGGGCCGGGCGCGGTCGATCGGCGAGATCGCTAGGCGAGAGCATCTTACGGGCCGTCACGTGCGGCGCGTGATGCGGCTCGCGTTTCTCGCGCCCAAGATCGTCAGGCGATCGTCGAAGGCCGCCAGCCAGCGGACCTCAGCACTCTAGCAATGACCCAAAGAATCGAACTGCCCCCGCTCTGGAGCGCTCAAGAGCAAGCTCTGGACATCCGATAGACTCACGCGGAGTTGCTTGCGTTAGGCGTTCTTCCCAAGCACGTACTTGGCTTCTCGCAAAGATGTCGGCCGGCTCGCAGATGGAACCACCGAAATCGCGAACAGAGAATTTTTCCTCCATTTCCGCACTCAGCCGCGGCCGATGCCATTCTCCGGGTCCACCGCCGCGCGTGAATCGCGCGCCACGCGCCGATTTCATCACTTCTCCAGCAAGTAGGGAAACATGCCAGACTGTATGGCGGATGACGCAGTCTGATGCGAACTGCTCTCCGCATCAAATTCCCTGATCATCAGGGAAAATACAGGGAATTTTCGTCATTTGGGGCGTCCTGGGGCCGCCTTGCAGCCGAATAAGCTTTATCTGCTCTCGGGTTTTTAGGCAAATTCCCTACTCAACGGAACAGGGAATTTTGAAGCGCGAACAGGGAATTATTTCGCCGGAACAGGGAATTTTCTTCGGATAACAAGGAAACCTGTGCGTTCTGGAAGCGACGAAAATCTAGACTTATTACCGCTTTCGGAGTTTTTGGTAGTCATAGACTAAAATCCATGGCCGAGGTTCACTAATTCCTCAGGACATTAGGAGTTGAGTCAAGTCCGTAGCGTTTGCGCCTGCGCCACAGCGTGGAGACATTGATTCGCAGCTTGTTTGCGGCGATTTCAAGCGTCGGGCTTTCCGCCATCACGCGGATGATATGTTCGCGCTCGATGTCATCGAGACTTGTCAATGGGGCAGTGGTCGAGCGTGGGTCGTTACAAAGCAGGTCAGGCAGATACTCAGGTGTCACAACGTCGCTCGGGCACAGAACGACCGCGCGCTCGATGACATTGCGCAACTCGCGGATATTTCCTGGCCATCGATAACGCACCAGCGCCGATGATGCTTCGAGAGAAAGACGCAGACCCGGACGGTGGTTGCGGACGGTGGAGCCGGCAAGCATTCGAATCGTCAAGGGCAGAACGTCGCCCGGACGCTCGCGCAAGGCGGGAACTCGCAAGGTGATCACGCCAAGTCGATAGTACAGATCCTCGCGGAATCGTCGTGCCGCAACTTCCGAAACCAGGTCATGGTTCGACGCGGCGATGATTCGAGTGTCGACTGTTATCGTGTTTTCGCTCCCCATCCTTTCGAACGTCTGTTCCTTGATGAAGTGCAAAAGTTTGGTCTGAAGGGGTGCAGACAGATCTGCAATTTCATCGAGGAAGATGGATCCGCCGTGCGCGGCTTCGAGGAGCCCGGGCTTATCCTTGATTGCGCCGTCGAAAGCACCGCGCGTATGGCCGAACAACTCGCTCTCGAGAAGATGTTCAGAATGAGCGGTACAGTTGATGGTCACGAAAGGACATTCGGCGCGAAGACTCCATCGATGGACCTGATGCGCAAGAACGTGCTTGCCGGTACCGCTCTCGCCGGCGAGAAGAATCGTTGCGTCGCTGGCGGCGGCGCGCTTCACCTGCTCCAGCAATCGTCGCATCACGGGGTCGTTCGATTCGAGAGGTGGGACGAAATCGTCAGTGGCGCACGGCATCTGACGATTCGGATCTTCGCGTGCTTCGTCCACCGTCGGCCCCTTCTCCAAAGGTCAGTTCCCCCGTTTAAATCCGACAACGTCGATGCTGAAGCCCTTGCCACGGACCAACAAGTCGGAATAAACAGAGCGCCCAAATAGTCGAGAGAACGGCGCCGGCCGGTTTCGAGTAATGAAGATCCGGCCCACGTTTGATTGTTGCGCTAACTGCAGTAGCTCGCCGACCACGTCGGACGATTCGAGCCGTACGATCTTCGCGCCGAAGTAGCTGGCGAGGATTAGGCCGTCGATCAGCTCACGAACCTGAGCCTTTCCAAATCGGGTGTGCGGCGAATTGGCGATGACCGCATAGAACTCGGCGCCATGTTCGCGCGCCGCCGCGGACGCCTTGCGCAACAGTTCGCTGTTACCGGAACTACAGGTAGTCAGGCAGGCCATCACCGCCGTCTTTGGTGATTCATCCGGAATTCGAACGATCGCCCGGAGCTGATTTCTGCGGTCACTCCTGGCCAGCCTCACATTCGGCTGCGCCATCGAGTCGGGTCGTAAACCCGATTGGGATGAGGTGAAGCCGGACATACCTTCCAAGTCAGCATCAAGCGTGCCGCCTGCGATCATCAAAGCTGCCAAGGAGTTTTCTGAGCGGACAGCACCGACATTTCAAATTGCCCGATTCAGTTCATTTCAATATGAAATGACGCCTGACGGCGACACTCGGCTGGCGCATTTTCCTTCTTGAATTTGACAAGTGCTAAGAAGCCGCCGTTTGTTCCGCGCGACGATGGCCTCGACGTCTACCCTTAGCGAGGCTGCGTAACGCGTCGACAAACCTCGAGAGATAGCCATCAAGTCGCCTTTCGCGCTGAATCTCAGGGGCCAAATCCTCGAATACTGGAAAGGCAGGACACCGTCCTCGGTGGAAGGTCACTATACGCTTGGAGTTTTCGGGTTCGGGTAAACGCCTGCCCAACCCGTCCAAGGCTATGATCGAGCCGCGCGAATCATTGACCCTAAAAATCCATTTGCAACGGACACAAGTGTATAAATACGGCTGTGGGCGAAGGGGTCCTGGTCTGTCAAGAGTCTCAATCGCGAACTGGTGGCGCATTTCCTCCGCAATGAAGGCGATCTTCCGCCTGGTGCGGGCTGTCCCTTCTTGCGTCGCGGAAAATGGGATGCCTACATGAACGGGGTTGCCCAGCGCAGCAAACAGGTCCATTTGATGCAGTTGCATAAATGAGATCTCGTCCACCTTTGTGCCAAAGAAGGCAGTCAAAGGGCGTGGCTGAATTTCTCGATTTGATTTCATCGTTGGGCTTCGGCGAGCGTGACGAAGCTTCGCCCGTCAATAGAAGAGAACTTACGACGCTGTGTCATGGTTGCTTCCGGGTTTTTGCTCACACACCTAAGCTCATTGACATCGTGTTAAAGCAACCTCCGCGCCAGGCGCGGTTGCGACGGGGGCCAGATTGGTCGATCGAAAGGCGCGCAACTCTTCAGGATTTCCGTTCCTGTGCGTTAGATCGCGTTGTATTCGGATTGGTCAGTGGCGGGGCGTTTCAAAATGAAAACTCGCCTCAATTCAAAAGGAACTGTTCTGCACGCCGACGGCATAAAGAAGTCAGTCGAGAACACAGCTTTTTCGTCGGCATGAGCCATGCAGATTCCCCATGCATAGCGTGTCGACTCAGCATCGGCCAACTCTAGGTGAAAAAATGAAGAGAATCGAATTAGTAATCGAACCATCCGCCCTCGACCGTTTTACCGAAGCCGCCGAAGGCTTGAACTTGTCCGATTTCGACGTGACCGAAGTTCGTCGGACACCCGGCTCGAGCAGGTGTGCGAGCCAACGGTTCTACCGTGGTAGTGAGTTTGTCCTGAGCCTGGTCGAGCGCCTCAAGGTCGACCTCACCGTCGCCGACGATGCCGCTACGCGCATCGTGCACGAGTTGATCGAAAGGGTTCGGCCAGAAAGCATCGCCATCCTGAGGCTCGACCACACGGCAGTTATGACTGATAAGGCTACCGTTCGCTCGACTCATGCCACTTCTATTCCAATAATGCCGGCATTGGCCGCCGCGCACTGATTGCTCTAGCTCGGACCGAGCGAGTATGGACCGCACCAGCGATCGACGGTAAATGGTGATCTATGCCAGTTGGCCTGTTACTGCTCGCTGTCTTGGTTGCGCTTGCGTTCTTGTTGGATCGAGATGCGAGTGACCACGATAAGGTGAAGGATATCGATCCAAAATCACATCGTCTCGCCTGATCGACGTCCGCGAGCGCACCGACATTTTCTAGCGACATCTGCGACAGATACTGACCTTGCCGTGGCCTTCCAGATCCGGGAACGCAGCATAGCATTCGTGTCGCCTTTTCTAAGGACATTTCAAATTGAGTTATGCTTGCGTGAAGGAGTCCTGTAGCTATGCACTTGCGCGCGATCGGGGCATCACCTTCGGCCATTGAGGTTACTTAATGTCCATCCCTATTTGACTTCTTGGTGAGCACCAAACTTGCTTCAGTGGATCGAGACTGGGCCGATAAGCCTGCCCACGAAAGGAAAGAACCCACATGTGGCTGCTCCCAATCTCGATGCTTCTAACAACCGCGCTCCTTGCGATTCCGCTCAGCCGTTATCTCGCCTGGATCATGAGTGGCGAGTACAAGGCTCCAGGCTTCCTGAAATGGTTCGAGGATCGGCTCGACACCGGCAACCAGAACTGGAAGCAGTACACGGTAGCATTGCTCGTCTTCAACCTGCTTCTTTTCACGTACAGCTATGTGATCATGGCGATTCAGCCGTGGATGCCGCTCAATGAATTGCGCCGTGGAATGTTGGCGCCGACGACGATGGCCCACGCCGCGATGTCGTTGAGTACCAATACCGACCTCCAGCACTGGTCCGGTGACGTTCATTTCTCCAACTTCACGCAGATCTTCGTGATGATCGCGAATTTCTTTTTCTCGGCGTCGATTGGCTTCTGTGCCCTCGCTGCGATCATCCGCGCCCTTCGCTTTGGTCCTGACAAGGTCGGCTCGTTCTTTCTCGACATGTGGCGCGTCATGATCTACATGTTCCTGCCTGTCGGCTTTGTCTTTTCCCTGATCTGCCTCCAGCAGGGAATGCCGATGACCTTCAAATCTGCGAACATCGTCCCCACTCTGGAACCCGCGGCGATGGGAACAACTGATAGCGGCCAGGCGAAGCAGCAGACAATCGTCGTTGGTCCTCTCGCCGCCTTCATTCCAATGAAACAGCTCGGTACCAATGGAGGCGGTTTCTACGGCGCCAACTCAGCACATCCCTTCGAGAATCCAACCGCACTTAGCAATTTCCTCGAAAGCGTTGCGATGATGCTGTTTCCGATGGCGCTCGTCCTGATGTACGGGCGGATGCTCCACAAATTGAAACACGCTTGGGTCATATTCTCTGTCATGATGGGGTTGATGATCGGCACTATCGTCTGGTCAGTCTATTTCGACACGTACAAACCCAATCCCGGAATCACCGCGCATCCTCAAGAACGACATTTCGAGATCGCCAGTGCCAGCGGGAAGAAACCTGTGGTCCTGCCGGCGGTCGCGGGACTCCCGGTCGATCAACATCTCGGAAACCTCGAAAGCAAAGAGCTGCGCTTCGGAACCTCGGCAGGCGCGACGTTTGCCGCGATGACGGTGGATGTCACGTGCGGCGCTGTGAATTGTGCTCACGATAGCCTCAACCCGATGGCCGCAGTCTCGCCTATGGCAGGGATGTGGGTGAACTGCATCTATGGCGGCAAGGGCGTCGGCATGATCAACACGCTCGTCTTTCTGATCATCGGTGTGTTCGTCGCGGGGCAGATGGTCGGTCGCACGCCGGAGTATCTAGGCAAAAAGATCGGCGGCCGGGAGATGAAGCTTGCGATGATCGGCCTGCTGATTCATCCGATCATGATTCTGTGGCCGACCGGTATTTTTGCGGCCACTAGCTGGGGGCAGAAGGCCGAGTTCAACCCGGGACCTCACGGATTCTCCGAGATAATGTACGAGTTCTCATCGGCGTCCGCCAACAACGGTTCGGGCTTCGAAGGTCTCGGCGATACCTGGGGTCTTAACGACAATCCCAGTCCGGCCCCGACGAGCCGCCCCTGGGATATCGCAACAGTCATAGTCATCTGCCTCAGCCGTTTCATTCCGATCATCGCTCCCATCGCCCTCGCTGCAGGAATGGGCGCGAAGAAGGCTGCGCCGTTCGGGTTAGGGACCATGCGTGACGATACACCGACGTTTGCCTTCCTTTTGACGGGCACGATCGTGATCCTGGGCGCACTGCTATTCCTGCCGGTTGCGGCACTCGGCCCCGTCGCGGAACATCTCGGACCGCTGCCCTTTGGCGGCTAGCCAACCGTCTCGCCTTGGCAATTCCGTTCCAGACGATTGATGCGGACGGAGACCATCGCTGGTTCCTTTGCGCGGTCGCGAGATTTGACGCGATCACGTGGATCCCTCAATCCAAGAAAAACCCGCGATGTTTCATGCACTTTTTACAAGTCCGCAGAGTTGGTCTCGCGTCGTAGTGACTGTCGTTCAAATTGAAAACCAATGAAGCATGCAAATTGTATCACTGGGCCGAGAGTTAGGAAAACATCTGTCTGATTCTTGCCTATTTCTGCGAGGCATACTCCTTGCGATAGGGGTCAGGTGAGACTTTCGTCTCATTATGGCGGACGGATGATCTGATGATCGGTGGAGGCACGAACTATGGACCTTTGGACTTGGATACCACTTACCTTCGGGCTCGGCATCGCGGCGATGGGGCTGTGCTTCGCCTTCCTCTACGGCTGCGAGCGAATCTGAATCTACTGAGGTTAGTCATGATTTACGTTACCGCTGCTGTCTGCGTCTTTCTTTTTGTCTATCTGACCGTAGCGCTGGTGCGCCCGGAATGGTTCTAAGCGTCAGACTCTTTATCCGAGGTACCTAACGATGTTGCATCTTTGGCTCCTGCCGGCGGCGCTGCTCGTCGCTGCGGTTTTAGTATCCATTCCACTTAGCAAATTCGCTGCCTGGATCATGGAGGGGCAGTATCGGCCGCTGCCAGGATTTGGCTGGATCGAGCGCAAGCTCGACAGCGGTCCTCAAGACTGGAAGCAGTACACGGCCGCACTTCTGATTTTCAACGTGATACTGTTCGTCTGGGGTTACGTGGTGCTCGCGGTTCAACCGTTTATGCCGCTGAATCCTCGTCAGCTCGGCATGTTGGCGCCGACGACGATATTCAACTCCGTCACCTCCTTCATGACCAATACGAACCTGCAGGACTATTCCGGCGACGTTCACTTCTCAAATTTCAGCCAGATCTTCTTTACCATTTCCAACCAGTACATATCCGCCGCGGTTGGCTTTTGTGCACTTGCGGCAATCATCCGCGCTTTCCGTGGCGAGAAGAAGGTCGGCAACTTCTTCGTCGATATGTGGCGCGTACTGATTTACATGTTCGTGCCGGCCGCGATCCTGTCGGGCGTGCTCTTCATCCAGCAGGGCATGCCGATGACCTATGCGAGCACCGTCCAGGTCTCGACATTAGAACCTGGTGCGATGGGGACCGACGACAAGGGTGTGACCAAGCAGCAGACCATAGTTATGGGTCCCGTTGCCGCAGTGATTCCAATCAAGCAGATCGGCACGAATGGCGGTGGATTCTTTGGCGCCAACTCCGCGCATCCGTATGAGAATCCGAGCGCGTGGACGAACTTCATCACCTGCTTCGACATGATGATGTTTCCGTTCACACTGGTTCTGATGTTCGGCCGGATGCTGCGTAAAATGAGGCACGCGATCGTGATTTACGGCGTCATGCTGACGCTCATGATCGGCATGATCTGGTGGGCTATCTATTTCGAGCTCAAGCCGAATCCCGGACTAACCGCGCATCCGGCTAGTGTCACCTACAAGATTCCGAGTGCAACCGCAAAGGGTGGTTTCCGCGAATTGACGATTCCTCAAGTCGCGGGTCTGCCGATTGAGCAGCACCTGGGTAATCTCGAAGGCAAAGAACTGCGATTCGGCACCGTTGCCGGTCCCACCTTTGCCGCACTCACTACCGCAGTCACTTGCGGTGCCGTGAACTGCGCCCACGATAGCCTCAATCCTCTCACAGGGCTTTCGCCGATGGTGGGCATGTGGCTGAACTGTGTATTCGGCGGCAAGGGCGTCGGCATGATTAACCTGCTGCTCTTCCTCATCATTGGCGTATTCATTGCAGGCCAGATGGTGGGGCGCTCGCCGGAATATCTCGGCCGCAAAGTCGGTGCGCGTGAAGTCAAGCTGGCGGTTATCGCACTTCTTGTGCATCCGCTGATGATTCTTGGACCGACCGGTTTATTCGCGGCGACAAGCTGGGGCACCAAGGCGGAGTTCAATCCCGCCGCGCACGGCTTCTCAGAGGTTACGTATCAATTCACCTCGGCATCCGCGAACAACGGCTCGGGTTTCGAAGGCTTGGGCGATACGTGGGGCTTTAATGCAAATCCCACCCCCGCTCCAACCAGTCAATCGTTGGATATTTCGACGGGGTTGGTCATGCTGTTCAGTCGATACCTGCCAATAGTGGCGCCGATTGCGATGGCCGCCTTCCTTGGAATGAAGAAGGAGGCGCCATACGGGCTCGGCACCATGCGCGATGACACCATGACGTTCTACTGGCTGTTGCTCGGCACCATCGTGGTCATCGGCGCGCTGCTGTTCCTACCTGTGGCCGCGCTCGGTCCGCTCGCCGATCACTTGGGTCCGATGCCGTTCGGCGGATAGGTCAATCGCAAAAAAGACGAAATAGTCGAGGGAGCCTCGAGAATGGAAGCTGTAAGGAACATGCCTATGCCATCTGAACTGAAAATCACACCTCAGGCGCCGGTGCCGCCGCGGCGATCGCGAGCCCAGGCACTGTTCGCGCCGGAGCTGGTGGGTCCGGCGATCAAGGAAGCGTTCGTGATGCTGCGGCCCGACGTTCAGTGGCGCAATCCCGTCATGTTTGTAGTGGAAATCGGCGCGGTATTGACGCTCCTGTTCGTTATACAGGCGGCTGTTAGCCAGTCGGTGAGCCAAGTTCCGATTAGCTACTTCATCGCACTCGATTTCTGGCTCTGGTTGACGGTGCTATTCGCGAACTTTGCCACTGCACTCGCAGAAGCTCGCGGACGTGCCCAAACTGAATCGCTCCGTAAGACGCGCAAGGACACACCTGCATACCGGCTAAAGGGCAAGGATATTATCGAGGAGGTTTCGTCCGCCGATCTGAAATTCGGTGACCGGGTCGTGGTCGAAGCCGGCCAGGTCATCCCCGGCGACGGCGAGATTGTTGAAGGCCTCGCGTCAGTCGATGAGTCCGCGATAACCGGCGAGTCAGCCCCCGTCATCCGCGAGTCGGGTGGCGACCGTTCGGGCGTGACGGGCGGAACGCGGGTCCTCTCGGATCGCATCATCGTGAAAATCACGGCTGCCACAGGTGAGTCGTTCCTCGATCGCATGATTGCTCTCGTCGAAGGCGCGGTTCGTCAACGCACCCCGAACGAAATCGCACTGAGCCTCGTGCTCACTGCTTTCACGCTAATCTTCCTAATCGTGGTCGTGCCGCTGTGGCCGATGTCTCTCAACGCCGAGATCTACATGATGGGCTATCTCGGAATCACGGAACCCTTGAAGAGCCTCGGCACGGATGTTCCTACCCTGGTGGCGCTGCTGGTATGCCTGATTCCGACGACTATCGGTGCGTTGCTGGCCGCGATCGGTATCGCCGGCATGGACCGTGCCCTTCAGGCGAACATTCTCGCCAAGAGCGGCAAAGCGGTTGAAACCGCGGGTGATATCGATGTCGTGCTGCTCGACAAGACCGGCACGATCACAATGGGTAATCGGCACGCGACTGATTTTCTGCCGGTTGGGAAATATACTGCTGCACAACTCGGACGCCTCGCCGCGCTTGCCTCTATCGCCGATGAAACGCCCGAAGGAAAAACTATCGTCAAACTCCAACTCGATCGGGGTGGAAATCCGGCCGACGTAACCGCACCAAACGGCGCGGTGTTCGTCGCATTTTCCGCGCAAACCCGCATGAGCGGGGTTGATCTTCCCGATGGCCGCAAAATCCGCAAGGGTGCTCCGGACGCGGTAATACGCTTCGTCGAGCGTCTGGGCGGGACCGTTCCAGCGCAACTTGAATCAACGGTAGAAGCGATCGGTTCTCAGGGGGCTACCCCGCTCGCCGTCGCCGATGGGGCCAATATCGTCGGTGTCGTCGTACTGTCCGATATTCTGAAAACCGGCATCAGCGAGCGCCTGGAACGTCTGCGCAGGATGGGCGTGCGCAGCGTTATGATAACCGGCGACAATCCGCTCACCGCCGCGACGATCGCGAAAAAAGCGGGCGTCGATGACTTCGTCGCAGAGTGCACGCCCGAGGCGAAGCTCGCTTACATCCGTAAGGAGCAGGCCGACGGCAAGCTCGTCGCGATGATCGGTGATGGCACCAACGATGCGCCGGCGCTGGCGCAAGCCGACGTTGGTCTCGCGATGAACTCGGGCACCCAGGCCGCCAAAGAAGCTGGCAACATGGTCGACCTCGACAGCAACCCGACCAAGTTGCTCGAGGTCGTTGAAATCGGCAAGCAGCTGCTGATGACGCGAGGAGCGTTGACTACCTTCTCGATCGCCAACGATGTCGCAAAATACTTCGCGATCGTGCCTGCGCTATTCGCCGGCACATTGCCGTGGCTGAAGGCAATGGACGTAATGCATCTGCATTCACCGACATCGGCTATTCTTTCGGCGGTTATCTTCAACGCGATAGTCATTCCACTACTCATTCCGGTCGCTCTGCGCGGAGTGCGGTATCGCCCACTGGGTGCCGATGCGCTGCTGCGTCGAAACCTGCTGGTTTGGGGTTTGGGCGGTGTCATTCTGCCGTTCGCCGGAATCAAGCTGATCGACATGATCATGGTTGCAGCACACCTGATTTCTTAACGGGAGGCACCCAGAGGCAAAGCTATGTCACGCTATTTTTCAAAAAGTTTTCTGTTATTCCTGTTCGTCATTCCGATCGTCTGCATCATATACCCGGCGGTGCTGTGGGCAATCGGCCAGGTGTTCTTCCCCTTCCAGGCCAACGGCAGCATCGTCAATGGCCCGGATGGAAAGCCGGTCGGCTCGGTGCTCATCGCGCAGCCGTTCACCAAGGACGAGTATTTTCAGCCTCGGCCGTCCGCGGCGTCATACGACGCTTCGGCGTCGGCACCATCGAACCTTTCCGCTTCGAACTACGCTCTCCGCGATCGTGTCGCGCGTTCGCTTGGTCCGATAGTGGTATACAGCGACGGCCCGAAAAAGGGTCAGCAGGTGGCGCCGGATATTGAGGCATGGTTTCAGCAGGACAAGTTCGGCGGGCAGCCGCACATCGTCGCGCAGTGGGACGATGCTCACAATGAACTCGCGCAAGGCTGGGTGAGTGCCGATCCGACCCACGCCGCATACGTTGACGACTGGACGAGGAAGCATCCGAACGAAGTATCTAAGTGGAAGAAGGACAATCCCGGCACGCCGGATCCAAAGGCTGCTGATCTGGCGGTGCTCTTTTTCGAAACGTTCTCGAAAGACAACCCGGGTAAGTTCCCCTCGGCCGTTTCTCACCAAGGCGCTGACGGAAAAACAACCACTGCAATTGAGCCCGTTAATCAGGGTTCGGATATCCAGTCGATCTTCTTCGACATGTGGCGTCAGGAGCATGCCGATGCGCCCCTGCAGGATGTCCCCGCCGACTTGGTAATGGCGTCGGGTTCCGGCCTCGATCCTCATATCAGCTTGCAGAACGCCGAGTATCAATTGGGCCGCATTTCCCAGAAATGGGCCTCCGATACCAAGCGCGATCCAAAACAGGTTCGCAGCGAGATCGAGCAGATGGTGGAGGCGAACGCGTGGGCGCCGTTCGGCGGGCTCGCCGGCGAGAAATTCGTCAACGTGCTGCAACTCAACCTCACATTGAGAAACAAATACGGGCAGCCTCAATAGATCGAAGCGCGGACCTCGGGTACGGCAAACGCCCGCGGTCCGCTCAAAACTTTGGCGAGTTTCCCAATATGGAAGCCACAGCCGCTAATGGTGAAAACAGCAGGACGGCGGCGATCCTGGAAAACCTCGACGTCGCAGCGATTCTGATAGACCTCGACGATGTTGTTACCCATCTCAATGAGCAAGCCGCACTGATACTTGGTATTGATCGGCACGAAATCCTGGGCCGTTCGTTCTACGACCTCGAAAACAACAATAGTCACTACGTGCATGTCCGAGCCGCCCTGCAACGCGTCCTCGGCTATCCAAGGGGTGAGCAGCAGGCAGAAGTGAGCTTGCACGTTCGCGGACGCGACCATGCGTACCTGTTGAAGGCCGCACCGCTGGATCTCGATGGTGGCGCTGAATTTGGCACGATGGTCACGCTTCATGATGTGACTTATCTTCGTGACAAGGAGAGCGCGCGCACGAACTTGATCGCCACGCTTTCGAATGAACTCAAAACGCCGCTTACATCGCTGTCGCTCGCAATCGAATTGCTTCAGAGAAAAACGTCCGATCCGAAGCAGCATGAAATCATCGAGACGGTGGTCGAGGATTTGGCTCGCATCCGCGATTTGTCCGATGGTCTTTTGAACGTCTCGCGCAATGAAACCACTTCGATCGCAGTCCGGAGCGTCACGTTTGATTTCGCCAAGCTCGTGGCCTCGGTTACGAAAAAGTTTTTGCTGCAGGCCGCACAGAAGGAAGTCGCGCTCAGGACCCATGTTGAGAGAGCCCTGGACTGCTACGGGGATCCGGTGAAGCTCTCGTGGGTGCTATCGAGGCTAATCGCCAATGCGATCAGCTTCACTCCGGAGGGCGGATCAGTCGAGGTGTCAGCTGGCCGGGACGGACAATCGCTACGAATATCAGTTTCCGATTCAGGGCGCGGAGTACCGCTCGAGCTTCGCGACGTCCTCCTCGAACAATGTCCCCAATGGAAGCCGGAAGGACTTGACAACGGGTCCGCGGGACTCAGCCTTGCCATAGCCAAAGAGATAGTCGAAGCGCACGGCGGCAGGATATTTCTCGATTCCTCCACAAAAGGGAGTACCTTTGTTATCCAGCTACCTCACTCGCGGTGCATCTAGATGGCAAAACTCCTCGTCGTTGACGATGAAAAAAACATCCGCGAGACCCTCGGTCGCTTCTTGGGTTCCCGGGAGCACGAGATTGCCATAGCCGAAAGCGGACGCGAGGCGCTCTCCCTGATGGATCGCGATGGAGCATTCGATCTCGTTCTGAGCGATTGGCGAATGGCCGAGATGAACGGCCTCGAGCTGCTCAACGCGATCAAAGCAAAATCTCCGGCCACGATCGTGATACTGATGACTGCGTACGGCACGATCCAGAATGCTGTTGCGGCGATGAAAGCCGGCGCTTACGACTATGTCACCAAGCCTTTCTCACTCGATCAGATTCAACACGCGGTCGACCGCGCGCTTGAAGTAAAGGAACTGCGTACTGAGAATCGAGCGCTTCGCAATTCGATCGATGGTGTACCGCTGCTGACGACCGCAAGTCCGCGATTCAGCTCCCTGATAGAGACTGCTTATGCTGCGGCGTCGAGCGACGCGACAATCCTGCTTACTGGGGAAAGTGGCACCGGCAAGAACGTTCTCGCGCGCCAGATCCATGAATGGAGTCCGCGCCGCGAGCGGCCGTTCGTCGTCGTCAATTGCACGACGCTTTCGGAGCATCTGCTGGAAAGCGAGCTCTTCGGGCATATGAAGGGTTCTTTTACGGGGGCGATCAAAGACAAGCCGGGGCGCCTGGAAGCGGCAAACGGCGGCTCGGTATTTCTCGACGAAATCTCGGAGCTATCGCCCGCGTTGCAATCCAAGTTTCTCCGCTTTTTGCAGGATGAGCGTTTCGAACGCGTGGGCGGAGATCAGACCATCAAAGTCGATGCCCGTATCATCGCAGCAACCAACCGCAATCTTCAGCAGGAGATCAACGCCGCGCGGTTTCGCAGCGACCTATACTATAGACTAAACGTTATCAGCCTCCACATGCCCGCGTTGCGCGAACGGCCCGAAGATATTTTGCAGCTCGCCGAATTTTTTCTCGTCGATGCGGCCGCACGTAGTCGGCGTATCGGATTGCAGCTTTCGGACGAAGCTCGCAAAGCTCTGGTCGCCTATTCATGGCCGGGCAACATCCGCGAACTGCGCAATGCCGTCGAGCGCGCAGTCGTGCTGAGCCACGGCGCAACGCTTTGCAAAGAAGATCTGCCGGACATCCTTTTCCAATCGAGCGCTCCGCGGGACGGAAACCTGCCCGAGCAATCGACGCTCGAGCAGATCGAACAGGAGCACCTCCGGCGCGTGCTCGTGTTGGCGCCAACGCTCGAAGATGCCGCCGCAACGCTCGGCATCGGCATTACAACGTTGTGGCGCAAGCGCAGACGGTATCATCTCGATTGAGCTCTGCATCGCGCGGCTTAACTCAAACCTTTCAGGAAGGCATCGATGAATACCTATGTATGAATCTTGTAACCATGCCAGCCTGTGTGTGGCGAATTACTGATTTCTCCAAGAATCAGCAATTCGCCACACACAGGTTTTGCCGAGACCACGAATCCCCCTTCGCCCCCGTCCAGAAGATCCATCTGGCTGATTGAGCCCGATCGGTTTGCGAGATTGAACATCGGGTTCGTTTGCGGGGAAACGAACCAGTGGACGCCGCTCTTGCGATCACTTGTCCTTCATGACGAACTTGTCGTACCGGGTGTCTTCCCAACGCATGAAACCGGCAATCGCCTTGATGGCCGCCGTGCGTAGCGGCTCCGGAGGATAGGGTATCGTCCTGCGGTTGACAAAGAAGGTTCGGGTCAATTCTGTATCACGTTCGAGCACGAGATCGGCCAATGTCATGCCGTTGAGATGGGTCAGAGATACGGCATGTCCCATGCATCCCAGCGAGTAGACCATGTCCTTCCCACCCGTGTAGCCCATGGCAGGAGCCATATCCAGCGGCATGGAACACGGTCCGCCCCACTGATGGGTAAACTTGATACCGTTGAGGGCGGGAAACATTTGGACCAGGTCTCTCTTGAGGCCGGCGAACACCCTCGGGTTCTGGTCGTTGGCACTGGGCATCTTGTATCCGTAGGTCAGGCCCACGTCCCGGCCGCCTAGGACAATGCGGTTGTCGGCTGTCAGGCGATAGTAATGGACCAAGTCACGGTAATCCTCTATCCCTTCCCGGCCCTTCCAGCCAATTTCCTGGAAATGCTTCTCCGTGAGGGGTTCGGTCAGAACGATGTAGGTCCAGACAGGAACCTGTTTGCGCTTAGTCTGGCCAAACAAGTGCGACCAGGCATTGGTCGCCAGGACGACCTTGTTCGCCCGGACATCTCCTTCGGGGGTAACCAGTCTGAAGCGGCCGCCCTCTCGAGTGATCTCTACGACCGGCGTGTTCTCGAAGATCTGAACGCCCATCGGTTCGACCGTCTCTTTCCAGCTCCACACCAGCTTCGCCGGGTTGAGGATTCCTGTCCGGGGCTCCCACCAAGCCCCTCCTACGTACATGGGGCTATTCACCCTGGATTTCAACTCCTGTTGATCGATCCAGTAGATCTCCTTGATTCCCAGCTTATTGGTCACGAACTCGAACTCGTGCGCCAGACGCTTTTGGTAGACTTCACAGGTGGAAACCTCCAGAAAGCCCGGGTGCTCGTAGTCGCAGTCCAGTTTCAGGGTGCTCACTAGGTCCCGAAGCAAGTCTACGGCCCGGCAGATGTATTCATGGGCCTCTACTGTCTTCTGCTTGCCGAATCTGAATGCCGTGACGGTGTGCATCAGACCGAACTTGGTCATGCTGAAGCCGGCGTTTCGTCCACTCGCCCCATAGCCGACGATATGGCCTTCAAGGACCGCGATTCGTAGGCCGGATTCCGCTTTCTTGAGAAAGTAGGCCGAAGTCAGTCCCGTGAACCCGCCCCCGATGACGGCCACATCAACATCGATATCTTCCTTGAGGTTCATGTTCGGTGTGTAATCACGCGTGTTCAGCCAATAACTCTTCTCCTTGAAATCTTGTTTCTTGAAATCTTGGTTTTCGATATCTTTCACTTTCATTTGTAATCCTCCTCTATGGAGTTAGCCCGGTTGAGCGGTTGGTGTTCTGAGCCTTTTCGCCCTCAAGACCCCCGCCTGCTGTTACCGGTATCGCTGCAGCGCGTATGTGCTCGTCGTCCTGATCATCAAGGCCAACTTGCAGCAGGCCGTCCGCCAAGCTCTTCAGCGCGCACCTCCAAGTCATCTCGTATCGTCTAACGCCGCGGCAACTGTTGTTAGCTGGCTATCCGCGTTCACTCCATCTTTTCGATGTCTCCAGGCTTCCAGGTCTTTTCGACGGCAGCTTCCGTTGGGCCGTAGAGCCTGAGGATGGCGAAATATCCTCTGCCGGGCACGGTAGCGAGCCAGTTGCCTTGTTTGCCCTCGGGTGCTTTCGGACCGAAATAAAGTTCCGTGCTGCCGTCGGCATTCTGCGCCGGTTTGTCGCGCGAGCCAACCGAGGGGAAGGGCTGGCCGTTGGCGAGACCTGAGGCGTTCTCAGCCTCGTAGAGCGTCACCGACCAGAAGTTCGCGGCCGGGATGTTGGCCGGCAGGTTCAACCGATAAGTGCCGCCACCAGACAGAGGCGTGCCCGCGCCATCAGTGAAGGCGATCATGTATCCGGCACCCTTGCCCGGTATTTTCGAGATCATCCCCGGGCTGACCGAGTAATAGTCGGTGAAAAACCAGATCCGGGTGTCGAGGTCGAGATAGTCTCCAGCGACGTTTATCCAGCTCAGGTTCAGCGCACCGGACGGATTGGAGGGCGTCCCATCGGCCAGGGGATTGAGCCAGCGACGGTCTGGAAAGACGCGGAATGAGCGGCCATTGACCTCTTCCTCGAAGCCGATGACGCGGCTCGTCTTGTAGCCGGTCTTCGCGGCTCGATCGAGAATCTCCCTTGTGTGCGCATCAGGTGTGAACGGCTGGCCCTTGACGATGCCGATCGCCGCCAGCATGCCGAGCCAGTCGGAACCGGCGAGGTTGTCGCCCTCCCTGTCCACGAGCAGCTTGAGCTGATCGAACGCGCTGCCGTCGCTGATCGGCAGCATGTTGACCGGGACGCCGGAGGCATCGGGGAATTTCATCGGCTTGGCCCCAGCCTCGCCGTTCAGTGGATAAATCTTTGTTCGTTCAAGGTGGGCGACAGCCGGCGTCAGATTTTTGGGATCCTCATAGAACCCGCGCAGGAAGATGAAGACGTTGTATGTCCCTGAGCGGTAGACGAAATAACCCTTCGGCACCGCTCCCTTATAGCGGGGTGGCAGGAGGAGGAACTTGCCGCCCTTACCCCTATCCGGTCCAAACAGCCCGACATCACCAAAGAACTTGCCGCCATCGACCGGGATGGGACGCTGCCAGTAATCGAGCAGGATGCCTTGCAACATGGGCGGCGCTTCCATCACCAGCGGACCATCCTTGCCCAAGTCGACGTAACTCATCGCGTAGAGGACGTCGGAGTTAGGGGTCGTCACCAGGGTCTTGGCGTCGAGTCGTTGCTTCCAGATCGGCAAGACGTTGTAGCCGGCGCCGAACGTCTTTTCCGACCCGACCTGCATGCCGAGCGTATTGATCAACGGCATCGCCCAGAGGTAGGTCTGCGTCGCCCGTTGGAAGAGCAGTTCGTCGCGTAGTGTCTGCGCGGTCTCCTTCGTGGGCCGGCCTTCCGCGAACGGCAGGTTGGCGAGTTCATCGAAGCGGGTCTCCTGAGCGAGGCCCTGCGTTGCAAGTCGGCTCATTGCAAGCACGCCAACGAGCGCGGCGGCGAGGAGGTTCCGTTTGTGTGTGGTTTTCGTTGTAGTTGAAATTTGGATTGTTGCGTTCACTTCACGGGCTCGACTTTCGGCGGCGTCCAAGTGCCGTCGAGAATGGCTTTATCGGCCCAGTACGCACGGATGTAGAGCGAGAACGTGCCGCTGGGTGCCGGCAGCCAGTTGCTCTCCTTGTCCGCGCCCGGTGATTTGACCCCGGCGTAAAGGGTCAGCGAACCGTCCGCGTTGAATTTGAGGTTCTTGTTCTTAGTTCCGAGCGAATAGCGCTTCAACGGATTCGGGTTGAAGAAGTGCAGTTCGTTGTACAACGTCACCGACCAGAAGCCCTTGACGGGAGGCACCTGGCCTTTCGCGAATGTGATCGAATAGAGATTCTGCCCAACGAGTTGCTGGCCCTGGCTGTCATAGTCCGTGTAGATGTACTTGGTCTCCTCCGGCAGATTGTCGTACATGTTCGATTTGGCGGTGCCCGTACGATTTGCGTAGTCGGTTCCCCACTTCGCATTGTTCACCGGCGAGTTCCAGCCGTTACCGGCGGGACGTCCGTTGTAGCGCCACTGGAAGAATGGCGAGATCAGCTCGCGCTCAGCGGCGACGGCGGTTTCGGTCAGCGTCTTCTTGATCGCCGGGTCCTTGTCGGCCGCTTCCAGCACGCTGCCGATCCATTTGTAGAGGGCCTCCTCGCCGGGCAGCGGGGGCACCTGCTTCATAACCGCTGGCAGCTCGTCAAAGAAAGTCTCCGGGTTCACCCATACGGTTTCGCCCTTGCCTTTCGAAGGGGGTGCCAGAAAGTGCGGGAGTTTGCTCCAGTCCTTGGTCTTCATCTTCCCGTCGAACTGCGAGAGCGGATAGAAATCGATCTGGCTAAGTAGCGGCTGGACAGCGGCGTGATCCTCCGACGTGTCGTCCATGAAAACGCGCGGTGCCGCGGCGACCACCGTAGTAGAAGATCGCAAGACCGCCGTGATTCCCTTCGGCGTCTCACCCTTCCAGTTCGGGCCGACCACCATGTAGAAGCCGGGCTTGGTGCCGTATTGCTTGCCGATATTCGAGAGTTCGTCGGTGCGCGCGTCATACAGGGCATACACCCAGAAGCGGTCGCCGAAGTCCGGAACCTGGAAGACGATGGGCTCATCATCGAGGTCGTCAAGGAAGCCGAACCCATACACTACGTCCTGATTCGTGCAGGTGACGAAGCGCTGTTCTGGGCTGACGTAATTGGTCAGCATCGAGAGCGAGTTGTGCGCAATCGGCAGCACTCCCCCGAGCAGGCCGGGTTCAGGCGCTTTCGAAAAAGCCGCGTGGCGGTTGGCATTGTTGACCAGCGGCCAGCCCCACAGGTAGGCCATGCGGCCCACCGACTGCACATAGGCTTTAGTCATGGCGGTGCCGGGTGCCGGGCCGGGAACTTCGGCAGCGGTCGTGGGAATCGGGAACTGCTGCGCTTGAACATTTCCCAGCAGCATCGCAAGGGCGACACCGATCGTGCAGGCAACGGACTTGAGATGGTTCATACCGGGTTTTGCTTCTCCTGAGTAACTGCTCTGCTACGCGTCCTTTCTGACCGATTTACCAACCTTCGAGAATATTTCTGCTAATCAACTTAGGAATGACGGGCGGAATCGCGAATTGGAGGTCCCGCTTCTGGCCGAAAACGTCAGGATGAACCTGTGTGTGGCGAATTACTGATTTCCCCAGAATCAGCAATTCGCCTCACACAGCTGACTCTCGACCGTTGTCGAGCATCCGGACGCAAGCAGCGCCGACGCCAGACCCACCGCGGCTATACCAGTGGCAATCTTTCTTCGCAGACTGTTGATCCTCATGCTCTCCTCCTCTAAAGCCGAGGCTTCTCGTGTTGGCCGGCCCCTGGGCAGATTTTGCCCTTAAAGCAACGATCGCGCCGTTTGTCAAAATGCGCTAGTCGGCTTCGGCGCGCTCCATCATCAATACGTCCGGCTTTAGTTTTTGACTAGGCACAGCACGGGCTGGCCCCTGTTCAGGGAAGTGTGAAACCCACGGCGGGTTTCACATACAATCAAGTTCCACCAGTCCGTCAATCTGACTCTTTACGACGCGCTGCGATATTGGCGCGGACTCGATCCGATAACGCCAATCCGCTCAAGTTCCGCGATCTCGCCGTCCGTCATCCCAAGCATCTCTGCAAAAACCTGCCGGTTGTGCTCGCCCAGCATTGGCGCGGGAACATCGGCGCGGAGCGGGTTGTCCGGGATGCGCGCGACGGCGCCAGGATAAAGATGCGTCCCGACGACAGCGCGATCGATCGCAACGAAATATACGCGGCTCTGGATTTGCGGGTCGGCCATCACCGCCGGCGCCGGATTGACCGGCGCGGCAAGCACTCCCGCGTCGCGGATACGCGCGAGGCAATCGTCGGCGTCCAGGTGCGCGATCGCGCGCGACAGTTCCGCGTCGAGCGCGTCCTCGTTGGCTTTGCGGGCGGAGGCGCCCGCGAAGCGTGGGTCAGCGGCAATGCGCTCCATCCCGAGCGCGCCGGCGAGACTTCGCCACTGATCATCGGTGTCGCAGGCAAGCGCGATCCAGTTGTCGTCACCCGCACACCGGTAAATTCCATGCGGCGCGTGCGCGCGATGCCGGTTGCCGCGCGCAGCCGGCACCTTGCCCGTGAATTGATACTCGAGGATCGCGTCGGCGACGAACGGAATCAGCGCCTCGACCTGCGCCAGCTCGATCAATTGCCCGCGCCCGGTGCGTTCGCGCTCGCGCATCGCCACCATCAGCGCGAATACGCCGTGCAACCCCCCGACCGGATCGCCCAGCGCGTTGCTGAGCGTGTATCGTTGCCCACCGCCGTCGTGATAGCCGGTGAGTCCCGTCACTCCCGCCATCGCCTCGACCGTGTTGCCGTAGCCGCGCGTGTTGCATTCGGGGCCGTCGTTCCCAAACGACGGCATCGAGATCATGATCAGGCGCGGATTGATCGCGCTCACCGATTCGTAGCCGAGGCCGAGCCGATCAATCACGCCCGGACTGAAATTCTCGACCAAAATGTCGGAGACGTTGACGAGGCGTTTCAGGATTTCAATTCCCCGCACGCTGGCAAGATCGAGCGTGACCCCGCGCTTGCCGCGATTGACGGTGTTAAAGACCGCTGAGCGCTCTATCGGCCGCATCTCCGGCGGCGCCATCGAGAGCGATCCGCGCCACCAGTCGAAGTGATGCGTATCTTCTACCTTGATTACCTCGGCGCCCATCTCGGCGAACATTTGACCAGCCAGCGGCCCCGCCCATCCCATCGAGATGTCGAGCACGCGAACCTTGCCGTCAAAGATCGTCTTCATATCGTGCCCGCTTTCTCGAGCGCATCGATCGCACTATCGCTCAATCCCAGCCGCCCGCCGAAGATTTCGCGATTGTGCTCGCCGAGTTGCGGCGCCGGCCGCGACGCTTCCCCGCGATGCGACGTCAACCGAAGCGGAGTCCCCGGCACACGAATCGTTCCAAGCACCGGGTCGTCGATCGTTTCGAAATAATTGCGCGCCTTGGTCTGCTCCCACTCCAGCACCTCCACAACGCTCGGTATCGGTACTAGAGGAATCGCCCGGCGCTGCCCTTCGCGGTAGAGCCAGTTGCGTTCACGGCCGATGAAAAACGCTTCAACAATTTCGAGCAGGGCGTTGTTGTTGAGCATCCTGTTCAATGCGGTATTGAACCGGGGATCGGAAGCGAGCTCGCGACGCCCCATCAGATCGCACAATCCTTCGAACTGCTTGTCGGTCACGCAATGCAGGCCGGCGTATCCGTCCTTGCAATTCAGGGTCACGATCAAAAACGGGCCGACCGCATAGCGCTTGCCCTCGCGACGGCGCACGATCCCCGTGTACTGAAAGGTGACGGTCTCGTAGATCATCGTGGCGACGGTGGCCTCGAGGATCGAGACGTCGATGTGCTGACCGTGGCCGAGGCCCAGATCGCGCGCCGCCAAAGCCTGCATCGCGGCAACCGCCCCGTACAGCGCGCCGACGTACTGCGCGAGCGAGTCCGGCGGCGTCAGCGGCTCGCGATCGGGCTCGCCCACCGGAAATGTCCATCCGCCACGCGCGAACAGCACGAGGTCATTCAACTTGCCGTCGCGTTCCGGCCCATCCTGCCCGAAATTTGAAATTGAGACGATCGACAGCCTCGGGAACTTCGCGATCATCTCATCGGGCGCCAGACCAAGCGCGGCTAGAGTGCCGGGCGCGAAGTTTTCGACCAGGAGATCGGCGCCGTCGAGCAGACCTGCGGCGAGTTCGCGGCCGCGATCATGCTTCAAGTTCAGCGTAACGCCGCGTTTGTTGAGATTCAGAAATGCGAACAGGGCGCCGCGATCTCTATTGCCGGCGCGATGCGGCCCCAGCTTGCGTCCGCCTTCTCCCCATGGCGGCTCGACCTTGATCACGTCGGCCCCCATGTCCGCCAGCAGCTTCGTGGCATAGGAACCCGCGATGAAATGAGTCAGATCGACGACGCGAACGTCGCTGAGCGCACGGTATCGCATTGGCGTAATCGTCCGGATTCGAGCGCATCGGGGCGCGCGCTGTCAAACGCCGGCATCGCGAGCAGCGGAAAGAAGAACTGACGGATGTGTTGCAACTTTGGCGGGGGTGGCTGGTAGTCTGAAGAGATCGTGAAGAACGCAACCCGACCGGCAATCTTCAAGTGGCGGCAGACGGCGCCGGAGCTGATTCTTTGTGCCGTGCGCTGGTATCTTCGCTACTCGCTCTCGCTCCGCGATGTGGAAGAGTTGGTCGCCGAGCGGTGCCTGTACCCTCTCAAAACCTAATCCGCGCGTGCGGAAAGGGATCACCGCGGGCATCAGATCGATGTAACTCTGCATCGAAGTGAAATGCGTGATGCCCGAGAGAAAGAAAATCAGGGTGAACAGAATGCGGGCGGTCATGCCGACAGCGGGACTGATGATCTTCAGATCGCCGGTTTCCATAGTCGTGATCGGAATCCTCCTGCGTTGCGCGCACGATAGTGGATCGGTTCTGGCAATTGAAGAGTTTTTCTCTTTTCGGCTTTGGGGACTATGCTGCCGACATGGGGTCGCGAACTGACAAAGGTGGCGAGGTCGATCCGGGCGGCGTGCGCGCCGACCTCGCGGAAGTGCACGAGCGGCACGAAATCGGTCTCGACGCTGCCCGCCCCGACGCGGTAGCCCGCCGGCGAAAGACAGGTCAGCGGACAGCGCGCGAGAATATCGACGAACTGTGCGACCCGGGCACGTTCATCGAGTACGGACCGATCGTTGTCGCCGCACAGCGCCGCCGCCGCGAGATGGACGACCTGATCAAAAACACTCCGGCCGATGGCCTCGTCACGGGACTCGCGACCATCAATGGAAATCTGTTCGGTGCCGCCAAGGCCCGCTGCGTCGTCATGGCGTATGACTACACGGTGCTAGCCGGCACGCAGGGATATCAGAACCATCGCAAAAAAGATCGGATGTTCCAGATCGCGCGGGAGTTGCGATTGCCGCTGGTATTGTTCGCCGAAGGTGGCGGCGGGCGGCCGGGCGACACTGACGGCGGCTCTCACAATACGCGGTCGTTCCACGATTTTCCGAAACTGAGCGGCCTCGTGCCGCTGGTCGGCATCACTTCGGGAAGATGCTTCGCGGGCAACGCCTCGTTGCTGGGGTGCTGCGACGTCGTCATCGCCGCGAGGCGATCCAACATCGGGATGGGCGGACCCGCAATGATCGAAGGCGGAGGCCTGGGTATCTTTCGTCCCGAAGAAATCGGGCCGATGGACGTACAGGTGCCCAACGGAGTCGTCGATATCGCGGTCGCCGACGAGTCGGAAGCGGTGCAGGTGGCGCGCAAATATCTTTCGTACTTCCAGGGCCCGGTAAACGATTGGGCGTGCGCGGATCAGCGCAGGCTCCGCAACCTCATCCCCGAGAACCGGCTTCGAGTTTACGACGTACGCTCGGTTATCGAGACGCTGGCGGATACCGGATCGATGCTCGAGATCCGCCGCGACTTCGGGCTGACGATGATCGCGGCGTTCATCAGGGTGGAGGGGCGTCCATTCGGCGTGGTCGCGAACAACCCCAGGCATCTGGCCGGCGCAATCGACAGCGATGGCTCTGACAAAGGTGCGCGCTTCATCCAGTTGTGCGACGCGTTCGACATTCCGATTCTGTTCCTGTGCGACACTCCCGGCATCATGGTCGGCCCGGAAATTGAGAAGACTGCGCTGGTGCGGCACTCCTCGCGAATGTTTCTGACGGCGGCGAACGCGACCGTCCCGCTCTTTACGATCGTGCTGCGCAAGGCCTACGGCTTGGGCGGGATCGCGATGGCCGGCGGGAGCTACGACGCTCCTCTATTCACCGTAGCGTGGCCCACGGGAGAGTTCGGTCCGATGGGACTCGAGGGTGCGGTGAAGCTGGGCTACCGCAACGAACTCGCGGCGATCAGCGACCGCGCGGCGCGCAAGCAGCGTTTCGACGAAATGGTGGCGAGAATGTACCAGCGCGGGAAGGCGCTGAACAGCGCGTCGCAATTTGGCATCGACGACGTGATCGACCCGGCTGATTCAAGAAGATGGATCGCCGCCGGCCTGCGCTCAAGCGCTCCGCCGGAGCCGCGCGCCGGCAAGAAACATCGCTACATCGATAGCTGGTAGGTAGGTACAACCATAGCCACTCGCGACCTTCTCTCGTCTACGTGATTGCTGTTCCACAAGCCGGAAGCTCGGACGCGCTCTCGAGAACTCAATCGGCCGAGCCAGTCGCTTGAAGGAGGATCGAGCTGTTTACGATGGTAGTTGCTCTGAAGAATTTGGAAAAGGCACGGACCATCATGCCCGCGCCGCCTTCTTCTAGCTTGTGTGTGGCGAATTGCTGATTCTGGGGAAATCAGTAATTCGCCACACACACCAAGGAAAAGCCACGACCGCTTGTGCTAAGGGCGGCATTAGACTATCGGCATCCTTATCCGAGGTGTAAAAACGGAAATTCCGGCTCGTTGGTTCTGCCAGTCTCGTTCGCGGTCGCAATTGCCACCGCCATTCGAGCGGCTTCAACCAACACAATAGCGAGCGCAGTAATCAGGCAAGGCGATTTTGCACACGGCACCAATTTCACGCGGCCCTAGGCTGATGGCACTTGCGTGCAAGTCCTGGCGGCGTTTCTTGCCGTGTAGCGCGATTTTGCTCGGCTTGGCACTCAGTGCAATCGGAGCCGTTGCTAGCGCGCCGTTGATCGCTGGGCCCAGCAACGCGGCGGAGACTTTGGGAAAGGTGTTTATTGCGGTTGAACTAGCTCACACATCCGTAATCGCATGAGGAGCCATCGCCATGCCGTACAACGACATTCTCTACGACAAGCGCGACGCCGTCGCGACCATCACGCTCAATCGCCCGCAGGTTATGAACGCCTGCACGATCAAAACTTACGGCGAGATGCTCGACGCGTTGCGCGACGCCGAGGCGGACGACAGCGTGCGCGTCGTAGTGCTTACCGGCGCGGGGCGCGGCTTCTGCGCGGGCGACGACGTCAAGGAAATTTTCCTCAACCCCGAGTTCCGCGACGCCAAACCGGCCAAGCGCACTGAGGTCGAGGAATGGCGCGAGCATCGTCCCGTCGCGCTCGACTTGCTCGTCACCTATCCGAAGCCGACCATAGCGTCCGTCAATGGCGCCGCCGTCGGCTACGGCTGTGACATCGCGCTGATGTGCGATATGCGCGTGTGTTCCGACCAGGCGCGCTTCGGCGAGGTTTTTATTCGACGCGGATTGATTCCCGAGGCGGGCGGATTGCTTGTGCTGCCCCGCCTGGTTGGACTCGCACGCGCGTACGAACTGATCTTGAGCGGCGACATCATCGACGCCGTCGAAGCCGAGCGAATCGGGATGGTGAACAAAGTTGTGCCCCACGCGCAGCTCGGCGAAGCGACCGCCGCGTTCGCGAAAAAGATCGCGGCGCAGGCCCCGCTCGCGCATCGTCTGGCGAAGGAGACCTTGCGGGTCGGGCTGAATCTTAATTTGCCATACTTTTTCGACTACCAGCGCCACGGGCAGCACCTGATGTTAACGTCGCTGGATCATCTCGAGGGTGCGAGGTCGTTCGTCGAAAAACGGGCGGCCAACTTCAAGGGCGAGTAGCGCACGCGAAGAGGCGGGGTCGGCGCAAGCGGCGCGTTACCTGAGCGACCGCGCCTGCACCCCAACAATCGAAATACGTGTGTGGCGAATTGCTGATTCTTGGGGAAATCAGTAATTCGCCACACACAGGACAATCCACAGCGCGGGCTCGGCAATTTCGTCCGGAGCGAACTCCTGTGGCTACCGAATATTTCAAAGCCTGACGGGGAATGGTTCTCTTCTTCGTGTCGGAAACCGTCGCAGTCATTTCCGACAAGTTCTCGGGTCAGTCCAAGGGCTTTGGCTTCGTAGAAATGGCGGATGCGGCTGGACCTGCCGCGGCAATCCAATCACTCGACGGCACCGAGCTTAAGGGGCGCAACCTGAAGGTTAAGGAAGCCAAGCCTCGCGAAACGGGCGGCGGCGGTGGCCCACGTGGTGGCGGCGGCGGACGCAGCGGTGGCGGCGAACGGGGCAACCGCTGGTAATCGATAGCGCTAAATGAGGACGCGCCTAACGGTTGGTCCTAAGCGGCGGGAAGCAGACTTAAAGTCTTCCCGCCGCGGTTTCCAACGGGTGGTTCTTGTCAACGTTGGATTTTCGCATTCGCGAAATCGTTCAATGCAGGTTCCGTTTTTTCCTCAATCCTTGCCTAGCAGATGTGGAGGGCATGACAGCTTTCCGACGCGGTAGGTGCACCTCAGGAGACCATCATAGCCATAATCTAATAGGATCGCGTCTCGAGCGTCTCCGGTGATAGACCTCAAATTTGGCGTTCCTGCGAAGCCGTCGGGTTCCCGTCGAAGTGCGATTCTGCTCTGAAGTTTCCACGCCCGAGTACGCAGTCTCCAGACCTCGAGCTGAGCCGAAAGGACGCAATCGCGACCTGGCGATTGTCTCTGTGTGCTGCGCGATGTGTCTATCGTCAGCTTTTCACAACGCCTACGATATGGTGTTGCTTCTTCCCGCATCGGCGCTGCTGTTCAGCGGCTCACGGGGTGGACCAGCTCATGGCGACGGTCATCAACGTAGCTACGATATTACAACCGATATGGTGGCGGCTCGATCAACAATTCGGGTTGCAACCCTCGGCGCTCGCGTCGCGGATGGGCCGACACGCCGACCGGCTTTTCGCGCATTATTCTCTTACCTCCTCTGGCCGATACAACGGATCTTGAACGCAGGCACCCGATGCCCACGCCGCCAGCGCCACAGTTCGAGACGTCTAAACAGCAGACGTCGCCACATGGTATAAGGGGCGAACAATGCCGATAAAGAATGTCGATATCGTAGTGGGAATACCAACTCTCAACGAAGCAGCGACGATTTCAGATGTAACCCAAAGAGTCGACCAGGGTCTGCAAGAGTTTTTTCCCGAACTACAGGCCACAATAGTCAATGCCGACAATCGGTCAACAGACCGCACCAAGGAAGCTTTCTTGACAACCCGGACGAAGACCGAGAAGGTGTATTTGCCGACGCCGGCGAACGTGGTTGGAAAGGGGAAAAACCTCAGGAACCTTTTGAATTATGCGGCCATGCGGAAAGCCACCGCGGTGGCGACCTTCGACGGCGATCTTCAGAGTATCCGCCCATCCTGGGTTCGAGACATGATTGCCCCAGTACTGGTATCCAACTTCGACTTTGCCTACCCCGTCTATGAACGCCATCGGTTCGATGGTACGACCACCAACTTAATATGCTATCCGATCGTCTATGGAGTGTTTTGTAGTGATGTCCGGCAGCCAATTGCTGGTGATTTCGCGTTTTCTGGCCGCTTTGTAGATCACCTGATCGCGTTAACGTGGCCCAATACCTCGCTGGGATTTGGGGTAGACATTCTCGTAAGTACTGAAGCAATAGTCGGTGAGATGAATGTATGTGGTGTTCAATTGGGTCAGAAAATTCATAGGAGGAAAGAGCGCTCAACCTTGGGCCGGTTGGCGATCGAAGTTCTCGACACATTGATTAGACAGATCAAGAAACATCGGTTGACCCTCGAAGATGGTAGACGCCTCCGACAACATCCGATTGTCTCTGTAGACCAAGTACGTCGGCGCTGCCCTCTCGTACCAATAGACCGAAAGCTTGTGGCGCAACAGTTCCTGGAGGGTTCTGCAAAGCATCTGGCGATTTATCAACTATCGCTCGCACCGCCATTGTATCATCATCTCAAGAAGGCTTTGGATGAGCAGAGGGTTCCAGAAATCGATTATGAACGCTGGTGTGACATCGTCTATCGCCTCATCGGGTCGGCGGTATCCTCGAGACAAAGCTGCGCGGCGGTCGCGATGGGCTTGGTTCCGCTCTACTTTGCAAGGATGCTAACGTTCGCCAAAACCGTCGCACCAATGGATGACCTTGAATTCGAGACATATGTGCGAAGCCAAGCCGAGTACTTCTTTACTCATCGACAAAAGTTGGGGTTGCAATCGTGAAAGACACAAACCTGCCGGGATCAACCTGACGATACGATGTCAGTTCAAATAGGCTATTACTTTGCACCACCTTGACGATATCCGGTATAGGGCAGCTTGTGAGCGCTCGTGGTCTTGTGGCATCGATCCGGAACCAGTCGGGCTCGAGATTCCTATGCTTCGTGTTGTTAGAGGACCAAGCTCCACGGACGCAAGCGGGGAAACCAAGAGCTTCCTATATACGACTGAAGCTGGCTGCCACTCATGAATCGGATCGTGCTCGAGACTCCGCGTATCCGAGCCCATCTCGCTGAATTTGCCTGGACCGTTGAGCCTCGCGCGCCGCTCTACCAGAAGACCTCGTTCTATCTGCGGTTTCCAGAAGATGTCGACGTTTCAAATCTGCCGGCTGCGCTATGGTGGAGAGTTTTCCTGATTTGCCTCCACTCACACTGGGCGGTGCTGCGCCCCTGCGAAGTCTACCTTCCGGTTGCATTGCCGACGGGTGAGAGCGAGGTCTGGCAGCGGCTGGTCGCCGCGTATTCGACGACCCTGGACCTGATTCACAATCGCAGCCGCGAAAGGCCATACGGGGGTGTAGCGATTATTGAGGACGGACCTCCGCTGGCGACGGCAAACTTGCTGCCGGATCTGAATCGTTACGGCACTGCCTTCAGCGGCGGCAAGGACAGCCTTCTTCAAACCGGGCTGCTGGCCGAGCTTACTCACGAGCCCCTGCTGGTAACGACGACCTCGCCGATGGCGCCGCTGCATGACCATCTGACGGCCAGACGGCGCTGGATTTTTCCCGAAATCGTGAAGCGTCGGAAGGTTCGATTGGTCGAGGTTAAATCCGATTTCCGTTCGAGCTGGGTCAATGATTATCCGGGCGGCTATGAAATCTCGACCAACGAACTGACCGATGTTCATCTGTATTTCGCAGCTCTGTTAGTGGCAGGGGCCGCGCTCGGTGTGACGCATCTGTGCGTCGCGGCCGAGGCAGAAGTACATGAGAGCGCGCGGGTGGACGATCGAATCATCCAGCATCCTCACTTCATGTATTCTTCCATCACTCAACGCGTATTGTCCGCGGTGTTGCGGCCGATGGGCTTCCAATACTGTTCGCTCACGTCGCCATTGCACGCCGTGCAGGTGCAGCAGTTACTGTGGAAGCGTTACCCGGACATCCGTGACCTGCAATATTCCTGCTGGAAGGTAGGAATAAACGAAAAGCAATGTAGCCGATGCGCTAACTGTCTGCGGGTGGCATTGTGCGCTCTGGCGATGGGAATGAACCCGGAGGTGGTGGGAATCGACCTCGTCACTCTCTTCAACCAGATGAGAGATTGGTCGCCTCAACAAGTGAGCGACCCCCGCCGTCAGATGATGCCGAAGGATATTGTCAGAGTTCGTTTGCAAGGCTACGACGCGCAACATCTGCGGGCAATTACGCGACAACAGGTGCGCGATATAATTTTAGAGTCCAGCAAAATGCGCCTGGCGAATCCCGCGACCTGGCTGGCACTTCGGCGATTTGCGCGTATGCGAGAGCGCATGGCCAAGTATCCAGTGCGGGAGACCCCTGGTTACTGGCCAGCTTTTTTGCGCCTGGTGGACCAATCGCTACGCGAGAAAATCGGAACAATCTATGCCAAGTCGTTCGTTGCCGAACAGGAAGACGCGTATCTCGGGGTGCTGGAAAGAAGCGATGAAATGGTCAGTTGGATAACGGCGCCCATCGGAGGAGAGGGATCAGCTTTGAACGGCGCAACTCCGACGACCGACTGTTAGACAGCTGCGCCCGCCTATGGCGCGAAGCCAAGCTCTCGATAGGTGCTCTGCAATGCCGTCACCAATGCCGCTGCTGAGAATCGACGCTCGTAAAGCGATCGCCCGCGTTGAGCCAATTGTCTCCGCAATGACTCGTCGTCGAGCAACCGGGCAAGCGCATCTCGCAACGCCCCAACGTCACCCGGCGGGACCAGCAAGGCATCCTCGCCGTCGGTTAGATCTTCCGGAATTCCGTCACAAGCCGATGCTATCACGGCGATTCCCGCCTGAAGCGCCTCCAACACAGAGACGGAGCCACTCCCCTCCTCCAGCGATGGCAGCACAAAGACATCGGCCTTGCGCAAGTACGCGAATGAATCCTCCACCCAACCCGGCATCGCGACTTTCCCGGAAAGACCCAGCTCGATGACCGTCCGGCGGTTAGCCTCGAGCAATCTCCCTGGTCCCACGATGCAAGCGCGGAACGAGGCCCCGGCCCGATCGAGTTCCGCCAGCGCGCGTAACAGAACATCGATTCCTTTGCGCGGTACTTGGCGCGACAAGGCGAGAATCAGGGGAGCTTGGGTTGGTCCGAGAGCCGCAATTGCCTCGGATGACGCACCAGCCGGGACTTCCGGGGCGTTCCGGAACGCGACGCTTGAAGCGTAAGGAATGCGGCGGATTTCCGTCCGCAGGTCATACGATTCCTTGAGCAGCCGACGCACCGAATCGTAGTTCACGAGTACCATTTGTGAACCCTCGTAACCTCGCCGCTCCAAACGATCAACTTCGGCGAGAATCCACAAATACTCGAAGTGGTAACGCAACCATTTCGCCAGACCGTGCGCGGGACGAAGACTTGCGAGCTGTTTACGCATTTCGTGGAGCTTGGTGTCGTAAGCGCTGGTGATCGGAATCACGGATTCGCCACGGGCAGCGAAACGACGCTTCAGGGCCACCCCCACTCCTCCCCAGGTGCTGAAGGCGTGTATCAGATGCGGTGGAGAATGCCCCTTCAGGAAGCGCTCGATGGCAGAGGCGGCAGCGGAGTGGCAAAAGCCAGCCTTAATATGGGTTACCGATTTGATCGGCCCAACGACCCGATGCACGACGCCGAAGTCATACGCAGCCACTTCACTCCGGGGGCTCATCGCGAAAATATGCGGCTCGAAGCCTGCTCTAATAGCTGCGATGCCGTGCGCGCGAACGTAGCTTTCGTGTCCCCCGGGATCGAGAGGGTCTGTTCCTGAGACCAGGACGACGGGCTTGGTCAAGTCTTTGATACCTGCTAGCAGCGCGTGTGGGAGGTTTGTCGCATACGGACCTTTAAGCGGCAAGACTCGTGATGACGGAATCATCGCCCGCGCGCTGGAAAGAGGCCACAAGAGCGATCCATTGGATAACGGCGGTCATCGGTGTAAAGTGACGAATGTGAAGCTGCGCAACTCGGACGATCCTATCGCACCTGCGATCGCCGAGCGAGACTCACCGCGCCCCACGATACCCGGCCCCGATCCGATTGTGATGCCTTGCGCTTCGGTTCCGTCGGATGGCGCATTTCAGTCGGGCTTTATTCCGGTCTCGGACACGGCGCTGGAGGGAAACGAGCTTCGCTATCTTACCGAATGCATCACCTCGAACTGGATTTCCTCCGCAGGTTCGTTCGTCTCGCGATTCGAGGACGCCTTCGCTGCGGCCGTCGGATGCGAATTCGGGGTCGCTTGCTCAACCGGGACAGCCGCCCTTCATCTGGCGCTTGCGGCGGTCGGAATTGGTCCGGGCGACGAAGTCATCATTCCTACCTTCACCATGGTCGCCGTGGCCAACGCAGTTGAATACACGGGAGCTCGCGCCGTATTGGTCGACGCCGAGCCGCTAAGCTGGAATCTCGACCCTTCCCTGGTTGAGGCAAAAATTAGTCCAAGTACGAAGGCCATCATCGCGGCTCACACCTACGGATGTCCTGCGGACATGACGGCTCTGCGTGCGGTTGTGGCCGCGCGCGGCCTGGCCTTGATCGAAGACGCCGCCGAGGCGCAAGGCGCGCAATGCGACGGGAGGCCGGCGGGAAGTCTTGGCAAGGTGGCAGCGTTCTCGTTTTATGCCAACAAGATCATTACCACAGGCGAGGGCGGGATGGTGACCACAAACGATCGGCCGATCGCGGACAAGGCGCGCAAGCTAAGAGGGCACGCGTTCTCGGACGAGCGGCATTTCTGGCATGAGATGATCGGTTTTAACTATCGAATGACCAACCTGCAGGCTGCAGTGGGGCTGGCTCAGACCGAGCGCCTGGCACAGTTGGTGGACAGACGGCTTGAAAACGCACGACGATATTCAGCCGCGCTTTCAGGAATCCCCGGGCTAACGCTGCCACCCGACCCGCCGGGGCGACGAAACGTCTTCTGGATGTACTCCATCCTTGTTGAAGGGGAGTTCGGATGTTCTCGCGATGAACTGCGGCGGCATCTAGCAGCTAGCGGAATCGAAACGCGCACATTCTTCATTCCGATTCATCTGCAGCCGATTTATCGCGATCGCTATCGAGGCCAGTCCTATCAGGTCGCCGAGACGTTGTGCCGAAAGGGACTCTATCTCCCGTCGGGCCCGGGTCTCTCGATGGCAAATGTCGAATTTATTGCGCGCGCCATAGCACGCGTCGCGTCGCCCTCCCGGCAGTCAAAGTAACATCTGGTTTGCCCACGACCTGGGTGACAGCGGCGTCGGCCCGCCTGACCGGGCACCCGCGCAAATGAGAATCAGTTTGGCGGGCGATCGGTGGCGCCAAGTCTGCGAAGTACGCCAATCGCGAGCGGTTCGTAAACCTTACGCACAAAAGGGTGGCGTTCACGTGCGGTCGTGATCCATCGCCGGTAGCGCAGGATGAGCGACCAGCCGAAACGCCGGTTCGCGACGTAAATGTCGATCCTGCTCGGAAGCTCGGCGCTCTCTTCTTCGGGCGCTCGATATTCGGTAGGTTGCAGTGCGCCCAGTTCCGCCGATTGCCCATCTGTTGATAGCCGAGCGACCTGAAGGGCCTGAACCTCGGCATAGCGAAGCAATTGCTCGAACTGATACGAGGCGTTTGCCGGATCGGGAGTGTATTTTAGTTCTCCGCCGAGATAATCAGCCGGGCCTTCGGAGGTAATGGATTCCTTAATTTCGCCTGAACGAGAACAGAAACGCGACACCTCCCAATCGAAATCGGTAGCAAAAGACATCGCGTCCGTTTTCAGGCGCTCGAACGCGTCGCGCCAGTGGTAGCCCCATGTCTCGAGGCGCCCCGGCGTTGCCAGGTACTGCAACCAACCTATCGCCACCTTCGCAGAATACTGTCCCAGGCTGCGAATTGGAAAATGTGCGATAAAAAACTTATCGCTTACCGGTTCGGATTCGAGCTGTGAGAAGTTGCGGGACACCATATGGTTTCCTTGTTCCAGGACGACGTCCGCTTCCCGCGCAATATTCGCTGGAACGATTACCTTGGATTCCCAGTTTTCAGCCTTGTGAACGAGATATCGATGCGCTCTCAGGAAAGGATTGACTGGGCAAGGTGACCCTCCCTCCGGTAAGTACGTACGCAACGGAATTGCCATAACCCGATCGCGCGATGGTGCCGCCGACCCTGGCGAAAGAAGCTCGCGAACGTTGGCAGAAAAAAACTCGTCGGCATCGAGTGGCAGGATCCATTCCGCTTCCGGATCTTGGGCGGCCTCATGCATCAGCGCGGTCATCCACACCGACTGGGAGTAGCCAAGCGAGTCGCTGTACTTGACGGTGATCGGCAGCCCCTCCCCGACAAGCGACGCCAGAATCTCTCGCGTACCATCGGTGCTGCCGTTATCTAGTATCATCAAATGATCGACCAGCGCCGTGGTGTGCCGCACAAAGGCCTCGATCACGTCGCATTCGTTCCGCACACCGCTTATCGCGACCACTCTTTTCGGCCGCGATTTACGATGCGATGGCGACCGGTCCGGGGAATTCCGAGAACTTGCGATGAAGCGCTCCAGGGCTGGTTGGGCGTGCTCCACGAACAGTTGTTGCAAATCGAGCTGAGGGACGTCGTCCGCTTGGAGAAAAGCCACCAAGTCAGATCGGTCCTCCACACACCTCACGCCGGGAGTGTCCCGCAACCAGGTCAGATAGAAAGACTTGCTTTTGAGATAACTGCCTGGGAGCATCGCGACTCGCTTGCGTAGCATCAGTGAAATCAGGGAGCCGTGAAGCCTGTCGCTCACTATCGAACGAAATGGTTTTATGGTCTCGATGATTGAATCGAGCGGGTCACTGTAGGTCGGATCTCCGGATGGATATCGCTCTAGATTGACAGGATAGGCGCGGTATTCCTGATCGCGACCGGGCAGCCGGCGAATCACGAACGTGCCGGCGCCTTGTTCACACTTAGGCATCTCCTTATCGAGAAACAGCGCAGCGTCGGGTACCAGATCCGTCTGTACCCCGCCGGTCTTCAACATCACCAAAGTGTTCACGTCTCGCGCCCACACTGTAACGCGTTCGTCGCGCAACCACGGTTCCGCCGCGATCCCGGACTGAGGAAAGACCAGGATACCCCGGCTGCCAGCAGCGGCATCAATCACGAGGCGTCGAGTTTCGCCATTGTCCGCATAGATCCCGAGATTACCGCCGCCGTTGAAGAATACAAATCCCCTGAAAGCGGCCAGGAATTTCTTCAACCAGGTCACGTCCGAGGCCATCGCCGCAGCCTCGATGCGCCCGTCGGATTCCCACACGTCCAAACCTACGTGTGCAAGGAACTTGAGCGCGCCCTGCCGGATCAGGTTTCCGCCCCTATTTTCTCCACGCGGGTAAACGAAAATAGCGTCGCAACGTCCCGGAATCGCGTCGAGACCGCGAAGCGTTGCGCTCGATTGAAAAGAAGATTCTACGGTCACGTGTGGTATCTTGCCAAAATGCGGCAGTGAGCGCCAATAACACAGCCCACATCCTGTGTGTGGCGAATTGCCGATTCTGCCGGAACCTTCAATTCGCCACGCCCGCTTCCATCCCGCCGTTGGGCCTTACCCATCCCGTCTGCGGGCAGTATTTGCGATTCGCATTTTGGATATCGGTGCAGCCGACCGCGTGTTTCGTGCGCCTGGCCTCGAAGGGTCCGGAACCGGCCTGATCCAGAACCAACCGCGCGGCACAGGTCGAGAATTGCTTGAAAGGCGGGGCGGCTCGGTGCGGGAGGCCCCATTAGCGGCGATTGCCGTGCTTGTGTTTGCGGTCCGAACCGCCGAGGGATAGCCTCTTGTCGATGCACATCCCGCGCTTCATGCGGCACGTAAACCGAGTCTTTACCAACCCCATCATGGGGCCGCTGGCCCGGGTGATGCCGCCATTGGCCGTGGTACACCACGTCGGCCGAACGAGCGGGCGCAACTACAGCACCCCGGTGGTCGCTTTCCGCAGCAGGGAGAGGTTCGTGATCCCCATGACCTATGGTCGCGATGTCGATTGGGCGCGCAATATCGTCAAGGCGCACGGCTGTCAAATGGAGCAGATGGGCCGGCGCTTCACCACCTCGAATCCCCGCGTGGTGGACTTTGACGCCGCCGAGCCAGAGCTGCCAGGCGCGGTGCGCGAGGCGTTTCGTATCGCGGACCTACCGGGCTACGTGCTACTCGATCTTCAGTCCGAGCGGACGGGCAGCAGCCCAAGCTAGCGACTTTCGGAGATCCCTTAAGGCGGCACCCTTTTTCGCCCTGTGTGGGGCGAATTACTAATTTCCCTAGAATTAGCGATTCGCCACACACACCCTTCAGTCGCCGAGCCAACCTAACAGCGCCAGTGCAAACCATCGCATCGTCCGGACAACGATGCCGTAGGAGGCGGCTCCGGCGGAACGCAGGTCATAGAAGACCGTAGCGGACCACGGCGGCGAGTCGGGCAGAGTTAATCTCGCAACGGCAGCCGGGTAGGTATCCATCATCAGATATGCGCGCAACGCGCCATTGACGCTGCCGGGAGGGAACTCGACTGCAACCGATTCGATGCTTCCGGCGGCCGATACCGTTTGCGTCGTCTGCTCGGCGTAGTCCAGCGGCAAGGGGCGTCCCGTGCGCGCATCGACGAGCAGGATGCCAAGGTTGTGAGAGCCAACTTTGAAAGGCGAGCCGTGAATCGTCGCGATGACCGAGGTCGCGGTAACACCAAATCTTACGTCGTTCACGCCGGAGGGTGGAGCGCCGCTGTCGCCGCCATAAGGCCGCAGTTCGGCGGCACCTACGACGTCGAGCAGGTCGGTACTCGGATTGCAATAGCCCAGGCGCTGTAAGAACTCACCATAGAAGTCGATCTTCCCGCAGACGGTCTTCGCGTTGATGGCGGCATGGTCGCGCGCGGTGCCGTTGGAATCGACGCGGGCGGCCACGCGGAAGAACTCGAACCGCAACGGAATGTTATTAAACTCGATAGTGAATCCGGCTTCATTACGCAGCGTGAGCGCATCGCCGTCGAGATCAACTTCGACCGGAAAGCGAACGCGCGAATCCGGATCGACCGTGGCGCGATTCCCGGCGTCGGCCACGCGCCCGCCGACAACCCAGCCCACGGCGTGCCGGTCGCCACCTTCGACCAGGCCAATGAGATAATGAATCGAATCAAATCCAATCTGATTGTAACTCGGCAGAATCGTCGGCAACGGAGCCGCCAGACGATAGAGATCCCACCCTCCTGCCGGGTCACCAGGGTATTTTGGCACGGTCAATCGAATTCCGGAGGCGGGGTGCGGTCGCAGTTGAAACTGAAATGTCTGATCGAGCCGTCCTGCCGGTGTGCCGCCGAAAAATCGCCCTCCGTCGCGCTCGAAGCCGGTGAAATACCGCCCTTCAAGCCGCACCGCGAGCGTGCTTCCAGCGGCGCCGCCGAAGGTGGCTTTCGGAACCACAGTTACAAACCGTCGATCACCAGAGACGTCGGCATCCGCCTCCACCGACGGGTCGAGGGTTACGTGAATGCTATCGGAATCGAGCAGGGCCAACTGCGTAATACCATGTCGGCGAACGTTCAGCGAGAATGTCAGCGGCTGATTCGCTTCGATCGCTGGCGGCGGCTCCTCCAGTTGATTGCCGAAGGAAGTCGTGTACACGAAGGACGCGGCGTCGGACGGCAAAGCCTCGCCACGAGTAACACAGCGCGGATCGGCCGCGGCAGAACGGCGCAAGCAGTAGTCATACGGAATGCTAAATACGCCGCCATTCTCGCCGCCGATTACGATGGCGTCGTTGCCAAGCGCCGGCGACGAGTTCAGATCGGCGCGTGGGTCGTCGATGAGCCGCATCGCCCAACGCAGAGTGCCGTCCGGATTCAATACAAACAGCTTGCCTTCGCCGGACCCGACGTAGATGTTGCCGTCTCCGTCGATCGCCGGCGACGAGCGAATGGGAGCGCGGGTGTCGAACGTCCAGCGAACGCCGCCATCGTCGGGACGCAGCGCGTAGATCGTGCCGTCGGCACCCGGCTCAATGATGGTTCCATCGCGCGCCTCGGCGGCGCTGGCATAGACGTGATCGCGCAGGCCGGTCTGCCAGAGCTCACGCCCGCTCGCCGGGTCATATGCGCGCACGAAACCGTCGAACGCGGCCGCCACCGCCATGCGGTGCGAGCCGGCAGTGGTCAGCAGCGGACTAGCAACCACGGAACCGTGCGCCTGGGCTCCCCAGCGCCGCTTGCCGGTGGCTGCATCGAGCGCGAAGGTGTTGCGCAGGAAGGGAAAGTTGTTTCCGATCAGCAGCGCGTTCGAGGCTGGGTCGAACGCCGGCGATGACCAGGTCTGATCCCAGGTGCGCGAACACCACAGCGGTTGACCGTTGGTCCGCGCCACCGCATATGTACAGAAATTATCGTTGGGAGCGTAGATGGCGCCGTCCGATCCGATGGCGACATTGCCTTCGAACCAGCGGATAAACGCCCTGTTGACCGCCGGCGGATCGGCAAGAAACGTCCACTTTAGCTTCCCGGTGTTGCGCTCCAGAGCGTAAAGCCGCCCGTCGCCCGCGCCAAAGATCACGCGCCCTTGATCGTCAAGGAGCGCCGCCGAATCGATAATTCCACCGACCATAAGCTTCCAGCGCGCGTGCCCGCTGCGATCAATGGAGTAGAAGTATTGGTCGGCCGAGCCGATGTAGATCGTACCGTCGCCATCAATCACCGGCGAACTGAAAACTCCGTTGCCAGTCTGAAAAACCCAAGGGCTGCTGCCGGAGTCCGTGGGCAGAACGGGACTGCGTCCGCTCTGTTGGGCATCACGACGGAACTTCGGCCAAGGACTCGCCGCGTCCAATGGGACCACATATGTGGAACTTGGAGTCTGAGCCGTTGCCGTCACTTGGGCGGCCGCCATGCTCCAAGGGCCGAGGAGCAATATGACCGCGGCGATACTCGCCGCGAGCCCTTCTTGCATCATGTGTCGGCACCGGCATACCACCAGGTCATCTCCCTTTCCGCCATCCTGTGTGTGGCGAATTACTGATTTCCCCAAGAATCAGCAATTCGCCACACACATATATGGACCGCTCCCGAGCGCAAGACTGTTTGTGGAGTCTGATGAGCGATGATCCGGTTGCAGTCATATATTCGGCCTCGTTGAGTGGGGCGTCATTTTGTGCCCCGGGCC
>Ga0310038_10000183_pt1 | contig 66956 bp, 58 predicted proteins | sample Sb_taG_6_FD_200461 | JGI IMG/M metagenome (GOLD analysis project Ga0310038, IMG submission 200461) | Peat soil microbial communities from Weissenstadt, Germany - Sb_50d_4_PS metaG (v2) (version 2) | ecosystem: Environmental > Terrestrial > Soil > Wetlands > Peat | place: Germany: Weissenstadt... | reverse complement strand
AGAGTCTTTTTGCCAGTAATTTCGAGAAGATTGGCCATCAGACCGCCTCACACCAGACGTAGTTCATTTCTCAACGCCCCCATTGAACAGGGATAGAATGCCCGTCGCCTCAAACAGGCGATGTAAACGATCATGCAATCCCTGCAGCCTAAGCTCAGTTTTAAAGTTCCGTGCGATCTTTAACGCTTCAATCAGAGTGGCAACGCCTGAACTGTCGATATGGGTGACGCCCGACAAGTCAATGCTCACTGTCCTCGGATGCGGCGCGTGCAAAAGGGCGATAAGCTGGTCGCGTACTGCTGGAGAGGAATCGATATCAATCCGACCGTACAAAGACGCCAATGCGCCATTCTCGCCGGCGACGGTCTTCATTCCCGATTTCTCGATACTTCCGCCACTGTTGCTCAACACGAGATCAGGTCCCTTCACAATGTTTATGCTCATATACCGTCGAGCGAACTCCGGTCGATACTCGGAATCGCAATTCGAGTGCCGGACGTGAGCGCTTCTAAGTGCCTTAAAACCGCCAGCTTGTAAATCGTCGGTGCCCCAACTCGGGCAGTCGATAAAGACAGTGACCGTATGTGGGCAGATGAGGTCAGATCTACGGATAGGTGACGCTTGGGGCTCTGACCAATTTCTTTCCTCGTGGTGTCAGCGCGTTATGGTCTCGCCAGAAGTCGTCGATCTGAGGGAATAGAAAGACGCGGCGTCCGGTTTGATTGCGGGCACGGATGGATTGTTCTGGTGCGGACGCCTGGGCGAGCACGATTTTCGTTCCGCTGGGCCCTGGTGGAGCACTCCTCGTATCGACTTCAGCACTTTAGCTCGTGCCCGCGCAGTCCGCGCTTTCACCGTTCCGATGGGAACTCCCAGAACGCGAGCCGTTTCGGAGACGGAAAGATGATCCACATACCGCAGGTGAAACGTTCTTTGCAAAGTCGGCGATAGTCTTGCTGCTGACTCTATTAAGCGCGCAGTCGCCCAAGCCTTGTGGCACTCATCCTCGGGGTTGGGCCGGTGATCCACCAAAGTGTCGGACAGCGGATACTCCCGCTCTTCTCCGATTCGCGAATCCAGGGATACATGGATATAGCGAGACCGCTTGCGCAAATGCATTCTTGCGCAATTGATAACGATAGCGGTCAGCCACGTCGAAAATCGGGCGTCACCTCTGAATTGCTTCAGGTGCTTGTAAGCTGCCAATAGAGCATCCTGCACCGCATCCTCGGCATCAGCTTGGTTTCCCAAGAGTCTATATGCGTAACGATGAAGAGACGGTAAGCAATGCGACAGAACAGAGAGCATCTCCGCGGGTGAAGGCTCCGTCGGGTGGAGGGCGATGCCCTCGCCGCCCTCAATTAGTTTCTCGCGGTATCGCATGCTATGTTTGCGCTCCTCTGTCCCCACTGAAGGACGTGAAGTTCGATGCGACCCTAGTGAAGAGAAATTTCGATATCATCTGGATGCGGGGACGGAGCCCGGAAAAGGAACCACTAGAACCGTATCGGAGCTTGTCGTTTTCAGCGACTGCCTTGGTTGCTGCCCTGCTGCTTCGTCGATGTCATGTTTCAGAACATCATGTAGCGCGTTAAGCACCTGATACTGCATCATTGCCATCTGGCAGCTCTGCTGCAGGAGATATTCCGCCATTTCCCGGGTAATTTGGTTTGCTTGTTGGGCCTGCACGATTACAGAGAAATCCGCCGATGTCTTCTCTGTCACCATGCTCATGGCGATTTCGTAGGATTTGAGAACGTCCTGTGGGCCCAATGGCCTTTCGGGTTTGAGCGCAGTCAGATCGGATAGGACAGGATTGGACTGCATGCTTGTACCCGCTATAATGCTTTCCGGCCGAGGCGCATCGGGCTGTATGTTCTTTTTCTTTGGCTGGGCCGCGGCAGTGCGCCACAGCGTGCCGAGAATCACGATAGCAATAAGAATCTGTCGAAACTTCATCGGTCCTCCTCGTGCGACTTGCTGAACCCGTCTGCTGACTGGGTGAGCAAGCGCTGCTCTATAATTCTTCTCCACACTTCACCTTGTGCTTCCATCAAAAACCAGCAGATGTATGCCGTCCGCAGTCTGAGTTGACTGGTGAGTATCGCGCCAGCCGCTCGGATCCTTGCCATTCCGATTGCCTGATCAGTTTGGCGATATTGCGGGCCAAATTGTGGGTAGCGCGCAAATTGCTGCCGAAGAAGCGAACATTCCCGTTCACCGTGTGGTCGAGCACAATTTTCCCCTCGCGGGTAACCAGTCGCATCCGGACGCTTAATTTTGTCGCTCCGCTAAAGGTAGTCACCGCGCGCCGGGTCTCGCTCCCCGGCGTGTATTTCACCACGGTCGCTTTTAGAACAAGCAAGTTGGGAGCGTCTCCAGCCTTACGATCTCCCTCCCGGAACACCTGCTTGAACTGGTGTGTCTTGTTCAATTCCTCGAGGAGGCTCTCGTAGATGGCGGCTTGGAAGGAATACGCAAGCTGGATCTCGCCGGGCTCAACCCTGTCGATCTGCACACTCCATGGCGGGGCGTAACTGCTGCTTGCGACCCAAGATTTCTCGGATGCAGATTGGCCAGCCAGTTCACGGGGAGATGCAGCCGCGACGGCCACGATTACCGCGAGACAGATGTATAAATTCAGTTTATTGCTTTTCATACGCCTCCGAAGTGCTGGGTTCCGCTGATCGGTCGTCGTGAAGACTGGGAGATACTTCCCGAGTCACAAGTTCCTGCCGAACGTGTCCAGCTTGTCCTTCCTTTACCTGGAAGATCGCGCCGTGAACTCCTCCATCAGCATCGACATATTCCACGGTCAGGGTGTCGTATTTCTTGTGGGCAAAGAGACTGACGACCCGGCCACTTCCGAACGGAGCCGCAGCCTTCCCGATCTTCGCCGGCGTTCCGCCGACCTGCTTGCTCTCGCTGCCCAGAAACACCCCCCGAACAGAAGTGATCTTTACCTCTACGGCGGGCTTTGCATCCTGCTCAAATCGCAACGCATCGTCCTTAACCGACAAAGTCCCGTTGCAGTTGCTTTTTGTGTTTGGGAAACCGAGGAGATGAGTGGCCCGAATGCTGAATTGTGGGTTCGCCTCCCATGCCGGAGCAGTGCTCTGGGCCGATGCGCTAATGCCGGAGCACAACAATAATGCCCAGAGACTGATGAGTGCGCATCCGCAGAAGCAGGTGCTCTTTTCGTTCCTTAGAACAAACAAACGATACATTCTTCCTCCAAGACGACTAGGATTGTTGCGTCGACACGTAACTCCTGAAAACACTTCTCGAGCATGACTCTGCCGCAACAGGCTCTATTTCGATGCCTTGGCACCGGTAACCGGTCTCTGGCTTACGATCGACACCTGAAGCGACCGACCCAACATGTCGTTGTAGGTAATTGTGTTCTTTCCGACCAGCACTAGCAGTTCGTGCCCTGTTGCGTACTTCGCCGGGAGTTCGCCTAACGGCTGCGTGTAGAGAACGACGTAAATTGTGTCGCCCACTTTGACAGAAACGTCATAGCTGGTGAGATCAGACGCATCGCCTCCTGCAGCCTGACGCGGCTTGACCTCAGTAATGATGGCTACTTGATACTTTGATGTTGACTGGCCAAAAGCCGACAACGTCAGCAAACACAAAGTGATTACAACGATTAGCCTCTGCATGAATCACTCCTCCCGTTTTCTCTTTCTTGGTCCGGCAATTCGGTCCTAAGAACGACCGTTCGCCGAAGAGCATCCCTCATCACTTGTGTTGGATCGCAATCCCTATGCCAATTGGCTGAAGCGTGAGGTGGAGTCTTCAACGCGGTTGACTCTTCATGTGTTTGCATGGCTTCGTCTCGCAAACGCACCGCATCTCAAGTGCCAAGTTTCGCCCACATCTGGGCACATGCCTGATGCTGGGCAGGGGCAGCATGTTTAATTCCAGCGCCGTACTCAGGAACCGCTTTGTTGTCGGCCCTTATTCGGTGATTTCGGTAATGGCATTGAGCTTGCACTCTCGTAGCCGAGCGAGGCGGCAGGGCAGTTAGTGGCCGAGGACGGACTCCGCAGCCAACCACTACGGGCTACTGAGAGCCGAAAACCCGCGGCACATCTCCGTCTTTTGAGGCCCCTGTTCTGCCCCTCGCATCTTTTTAGGATCTCTGGATAGGAGAATGATTATGAGCACCCTTGACACACTGCCGGGTGAATCGAATGCGTACGTCATCTCGTCAATCATTAACTTAGTCTGCCCACAATGCGGTGGAAGAATGTCGGAATTCCAATGTGAAGGGAGATGCCGCAGAAACTGGATTGCTGAATGGGAATGGGCGAATCATGTCACCAGGAGCGCCAAATCCCGACGAGGCCACACTTGCCGGTCGATGCGGTGAGTGACTGTACTTCGGCGGATTCGTACCGGGTGGTGGAGCGTTTGAGATGAGTGCTGAGGAGGTCTTGACAGCATTCCGGCATGACGCTCCGTATCTATTCTTAGGCGCGGCCTTCGCCGCTGTCGGCATAGTGTCCGCCGCCTTTGCCGTTCTCCGACGCCGGCGCGACTCGCTCCTCATCTGCTTCGCATTGTTTGCCTCCGTATACGGGGTTCGCCTGTGGATTTCGTCGCCCATGCTTGCCATGATGGCGCGGGGTGCGACCTTCTATACTCGCCTGCGTGGGGCCGTTAATTACGTCACTCTGATTCCCGCATTGTTATTCTTCATCTCCATGGGCCTGCCAAGACGATTTGAGCGGGCCGTTGGGTACGCGATGGTTGGTTTCGGTTGCCTACTCGCCGCAGCCACATTGTTGTTCGGCGATTCGCCTCACTACGAGAGAATCAACAGCATCGCCGTCATCAGCGCGTCGGGATTCTTTCTGGTTCGCTTCATGGTGAGCGCTTCTGCTGAGCGCATTGCTCCGAAGGCTTCCGATTTCGGTCTGATCCGGTGGGGCTTGCTGGTCTTCGTGGGGTTGGTGGTTTGGCAAAATTCGGCTCAATTCTTTCTCACCTCCTTGCCTCTACTCGAGCCGTTTGGATTTGCCGCGTTTCTCGGCACTCTGGGCTATGTCGCCGCCAGAAGTACTCTGCAGCGGGATCGACAGTTGAAGGAGATCCAAAAAGAATTGGAGGTAGCCCGTCGTATTCAGCTATCAATTCTGCCCAGCGAATTCCCCGCCTCAAAGAACTTCCGGGTGGCGGCTCGCTATCTGCCCATGACTTCAGTGGCTGGCGATCTGTACGACTACATCATCGCGGACGACCATCAAGTTGGATTGCTGATCGCCGATGTGTCAGGGCACGGCGTTCCCGCCGCCCTTATTGCATCCATGGTCAAGCTCGCGGCAGCTTCGCAACGAGCGGTTGCTGCTGATCCATGCCGCTTCCTATCGGGCATGAACTCGGCCTTATTGGGCAACACGCAAAACCAGTTCGTGACGGCAGCATATGTCTACCTGAACTCCGAATCGGGAGAATTGCGATACTCGGCAGCAGCGCACCCGGCTTTATTGCTAATCAGGAATGGACGTGTCACACCAATTCAAGAGAATGGGTTGATGCTTGCGGTGTTCGGTTTTGCGTCGTACTCGACTGCCGTCCACAAACTGGAAACGGATGATCGAATCGTGATGTATACCGACGGCGTTGTGGAGGCTTCCAACTCGGTAGGAGACTTCTTCGGTCACGATGCATTGTGCGATCTGCTGACAAGAACTCGAGAGCTATCCCCCGCGGAATCCCAATGCACGAGGAAACGACTGAACCCATCCAGAACGCTGCACAAGTAATAGAAGGTGCCGCACAGGTTGATGTAAGAAACGTCGATATGCCAGTGCTGATGCGACCGCAGCGGCTGCTCGAAACCGGTGCCCTTGCGCGAAGGTTTGCTCTTCCACCGGGATAACAATCCAGCTTGCTTCAACACTCGCCAAACACTCGCCGGACTGACGGCCACAACGTCAGCGTCGAGCATCATGAACGTCAGCCGCCGATAGCCTTCCAGCGGGTTCTTCAGGTGGAACTCGATGATCGCTTCTTTCTCCCACGGCTCCAGCCAGAAATCACGGGGAACCCAACCGTTGTGCTCGTTGACGCACCCATACCGCTGCCGCCAGTCATAGAACTTGCTGGCGGTCACGCCCAGCCACGGGATGAACCGTCCGACGCCGATCTCGGCCTTCTCCGACCAGCGCCGGACGAAATCCACGACTAGATCCCGCACATCATGCGGCACCCAGATGCCGGTTAGAGTTCCCCAAGACTTTTTTTTAGCGCGATGTGCTCAGCCATCAGCTCAGCCAGGACCTCGTCCTTGGTCTGGACCTTCTTCTCCAAGAACTCGATCCGTTTCTGCTTCTCCTCCACTTGGCGGTGGGGACGCTCTTGCGACTGAAAAGCGGCGGCTCCGTTCTCGAACAGTTCTTTCTGCCAGCGGTAGAACACAGTTGGCCGCAGGCCCAGTTCTTCACACAGGTCCGAGACTGGCACTTTGTCCACAAGATGCCGCCTCAGGATGGCTACTTTTTCTTCTGGGGTGAAATGCTTCCGTTCCTTCCTCATACGTTCGCTCCGTTATCTTAACGGACGAACGCTTTCTCCATTTCCAACTGAGGCGGGACAGTTGTGGCTTCTGCCGTCAATGATGAGGGCGAGGAAATCTACCCACGAAAGTGGAACCACGAATTCATTGACATGCCTGTCGTTGAGGAGGAACAGCAAAACACGCCGACATTCTCCTCCGAAGTGATGATGGGCTTGGCTTCGTGGAAGAAGAAACGGGAACGGATGATTTTCATCCTGTGCGGTGCGGCTGGTCTGAGAATCGGTGAGGCGCTTGGCATCGAGATTGACAAGCACATCTCTTCAGACTTTTTGACCATCTCCATCAAGCAGAAAGTGCATCATGGCAGGGTCGAACAACGGCTCAAGACAGCGAACAGCGGACGTCAGGTCGATCTACACCCGGCGATTGCTGCCCTTCTCAAAGAGTTTGTTGGCGACCGAAAGTCGGGCTTTTTATTCTGCACGCGGAAAGGAAAGCCCCTGTCACCAACGAACATCATCCGTCGGCATCTGCATATGGCTCTCAAGGAACTGAACTACGTCAATCCGTTTACAAAAACGCACAAAGCGGGAAACCATGCGTTCCGTCGCTTTAGGAACACGTACCTGCGGAACAAGACTCTGTGCCCAGAAGGGCTTCGGAACTACTGGATGGGACACAAAGGGAATTCCATGGATGACCTCTACGACAAGATCAAAGAGGACATTCAGTTCCGCAAAATGTGGGCAGAGCAGTGCGGTTTTGGCTTCGAGTTGCACTCAGTTGTACCGAGCGTCCCGAAATGTACCGAAAACACTGAAGTAGCAGTAGCAGCGTAAACAGTTGAAAGGGCGAGAGAAAGATTGGTCGGGGAGAGAGGATTTGAACCTCCGACCCCCTGGTCCCGAACCAGGTGCTCTACCAGGCTGAGCCACTCCCCGACTGTGTGTTGCGGGCACGGCAGGAACGCGCTTCTACCCGCAAACCGCTGCTTTCGATGGGCACAAAAATTATAGCACTCCTCGCTTTGCCGCCGGGTCTGGCGCAGACTCATTGGGCGGCGCATATGCAAGCTTGCATCCGGCTCCGTAGATCTTCCAGAGGGCGCCAAATTCGCTGCCGCTGTGCTCTCGTGTGAAAAACATCTTTCGCGGTAGACTGAGGACGCACTCCACCGCCCAGAATGCTCGTCCTCAGCGCAAGCCGCCTGTACACGCCGCTGGAAGAAGTTCGCAATCCGCTCGTCTTCATCGAGGATGGCTTCATCTCCAAAGTTTCCTCGCGCGGCCAGACCGAAGTGCCAAACAATGCTAGCCTGATCGATATCGCCGACGCGGTTCTTGCGCCCGGATTTGTGGACATACACATGCACGGCGGCACCGGCCTCGACGTCATGCGTGCGTCCCTGGCGGAGTTGCCGCGCCTGAACCGGTGGCTGACCACCCACGGCGTGACCGGCTACTTTCCCACAACGGTGGCCGCTCCGCTCGACCAGACCTGCGCCGCCCTCGAGCGCCTGGCCGATGCGATTGAGGGAAAAGCCACCGAGGGCAACGCCAGCGAAGCGCGTCCGTTAGGAATCCATCTCGAAGGCCCATTCCTCAGCCACAAGCGTCGCGGAGTGCATCCGCCCGAGTACCTGGTCGAGCCCACGGTCGCAATCTTCGACCGCCTGTGGCAAGCCGCGCGCGGCCATGTGCGCATGCTGACCATCGCCCCGGAACTTCCTGGAGCGATGGAAGTCATTGCCGAAGCGTCGCGGCGGAACGCCTGCGTCAGCATCGGCCACTCCGACGCTGAACTGCCCACCGCCCGCGCCGCGGTCAAGGCCGGCGCCCGTCACGCCACGCATACCTTCAATGCCATGCGCCCCCTCGATCATCGCGATCCCGGCATTGTCGGCGAAGTGCTCACCGACCAAAATCTCACCGCCGACATCATTGCCGACGGCATTCACGTCGCGCCCGAAGTGGTGCAGCTTTTCCTGCAGGCCAAAGGGCGCGAACGCGCCGTGCTCATCACCGACGCCACGGCCGCCGCTGGCATGCCTGACGGCACCTACCAATTGGGGCCGATCAAGGTTGAGGTCAAAGAAGGCAAGTGCACCGCGGACGGCAAGCTCGCGGGCAGCGTGCTCACCATGGATCGCGCCGTCCGCAACATCACGCAATTTTCCGATTGGAATCTGCAGGATGCCGTGCGCGCCGCCACGCTCAACCCCTCGCGCGCCGCTGGCCTCGCGCAACTTGGACAACTCGCCTCGGGATCAGAGGCTAACATCGTGGTCCTCAGCCCGAGCGGAGAAGTACGCCAAACCATCGTCCATGGCCGCGTCTAAGCCGAGCTGTCAGCCGTCTATGCCTTTTTGTGAATCCGTACCATTGCCACCGGTCCAAACCGCCTGCCCTAGCATGGTCCCCTTGAGCGTGCACCTTCGATACTTGGGTCGTAGCCGCAAACGCCGCATGCTGGTAGAGCTCGAATTGCAACGATGGCGGTGTTTATGCGGAACCGAAAACCGACCGTTCTTGTCCTGCTTGTGCTGTTCGCATTGACCCTTGTCGGCTGCGGCGGATCCTCCGGCAGTTTCTCGACTTCGAATTCCAATCCTCCCCCACCCCCTCCACCGGGAACCGCATCCTCCGTCTCGAAAGACGGCGTCACCTGGACGTTCAGCCAGGCCGTACCCGTCGGACAGTTTGTGAATGGCGACTACTACCTGGTGGGCCCGGTCACAGTCACTGCCATCGATCCCGCGCCTACGACTTCATCGCCCTACGAGAATGGCTCGGTGCTGAACCTGCCCACCGCCAACAGCAAGAGCGGATTCGACTCCCGCCTCAATGACGGAACCGACGAGTCCTGGTGGTTTGACGCGACCCTACGATCCTATCCGCCCATCTCTTTGAAGCCCGGAGATTCGCTGGTTTCTTCCATCAGCCTGGCGCAAATTCATTCCGTGCCCGAAGTCATGCGCGCGTCGGACATGAGCGCGAGCCCGGTAGCATCGGTGTCAGTGCTGACCGTTCTTTCCGCAGCGCCTTCGTCCGACGCATTTCGTCCGTCTTACTGCGACAGGAGCCAAACCATCTATCATGCCAACTCGCTGCAACGAAACCTGCTGCCGTCGCTCGCTCCTCCCAATCCCTCGGGCACTCCAACGCTCGCGCAGTTTGAAGCCCTGTACCGCCAGCCTTGGATCGATACCAACCCGTTTCTGTTTGACGCGCCTGCCGACTACATGCCCAGTTACGGCCAGCATGTGGCCTTCGCCGATTCCTACGCGTCGCTGCTGCTCATGCTGAATTTCCCCGCCGACCAGAAGGTCAATCTCACGAACTACTTCGTGCAATACGGCGTCGACCTGTATGGTTGCTTGCAGGCGGGTGTGGGTTGGCCGGCTTTTGGCGGGCATCGCAGCGGCCGAAAGCTGCCCATCATCTTTGCCGGAATTTTGCTGAACGACGCCGGAATGAAAAACGCATCGGCCGCACATCCCAATCAGTTTGGCGAGGACATGCAAACTGTCTACGTGAACCAGATTCCCGGGGGCTATCAGCAGGCCTGGCAAGGCGCCACGGTGATTTACGGCGGCCATTACGGAGTCAACACCGGCGGCACACCGGTCAGCCCCGGCTTGTACGGACCTTACGAGCAACTGCAGCCCGCGAATTGGCCGCTGATCAATGGCAATGAGCAGCTCGGCGAGGCCTACCGGCGCTGCTGTACGTCCGTTTCCTGGGTGGGTGAGGCGCTCACCATGCACATCATGCACACAGAAAGCGTCTGGAACTACCCCGCCTTCTTCGACTACGTCGATCGCTGGATGTACGAAGACGACACCCAGGCAGTCGCCGACATCAAGTCGCAAACCGGTTTTGACTACAGCGCCAACTGGGATCGCCAGGGCCAAACCCAATTCTGGCTCCAGGGAGAAGTCCCGCAGTACACCTTCATCGACGACATGTGGAACGCCTACCGGAAATAAGGCAACGTCTCTTCGCCACGGATCAACACAGATCAACACGGATCGCTCAAAGGAACCCCTCCGTGCGCCTCTGTGGTGAAATGAATTGGTTGACCCGTGGGAATCTGGGCAAATCGGTGGCGAATTGAATGTTGCGCGGGCCTAGTTCGGCTTGCGTTCTTTAGCTTCTGCGAGGTAGCGCAGTAAGACCGCTTCGTCCGCCCGCGTGAGCTGATCCAGGAAAGCTGTCTCCGCCGGCTTGGCGTCGGTATCCGCTTTTCCCGGAGACGCCGGGCCCAGCTGGTCACCAAGCTCGGGATCGTTGTTCATCACCTGAGAATAAAACCACAGGAAATGGCGCATCTGGTCGAGCGACGAGCGCAACACCTGGATAGCTTCAGTCTCGGGAAGTGCGTTCAAGGCTTCCATCAGTTCCGGATCGCTGGGCGCCTGCATGGCGGCGCAGTTGAGTTCCCGCTGGATGACGCGCAAGTCCTCGGTAACTCTCGTGATCCGGCGGTGAAGATCATCCATGTCCGCGTCTCTTCCCATGTGAAGGTTGGTGTCTCAACATCTCATCGGCGGAGCCAGGTGAGTAGATATCCCACGATCATGCGCTTTGGTAATTCCTGCGATTACTTTGGTTGGGTGACCGTGCGGAAGCGCGTGATCGAGTCAAAGTCCGCGATTGACAAGGCTTTTCACGCACTCGCCTGGCGGATCTCGGGCACTTCCACCACGCGCGTTCCGGTGGCGGGGTTCTCCACCGCGACTTCGGATTTCCGACATTGTAGACCCACACATGTGGCGACAGCCGCCTCGGCTGTCCAAGCCTGGGCGAAGCCCGGCGCCACCGGCAATGATCTAGTGTTCTAGTCCGTCCCTTGCCCTTCTGTGATACAAACGCGCGATGACTGAATCGGCCAGCACGTCCGGCACACAGCTCGTCCGCGCCATCGGGCGCTGGAGCCTGGCTGCGCTGGTGGTGAACTCCGTCCTCGGCAGCGGGATCTTCGGCCTGCCCTCGACCATCGCCGGTCATCTGGGAAAGCTGAGTCCTCTAGCCGTGCTTCTGGCCGGGGCCGGCATGGGCGTAATCTTCGCATGCTTTGCCGAGGTGGCATCTCGATTTCAGGACGCGGGTGGCCCCTATCTCTACGCCCGCGCCGCCTTCGGACGTCTGATGGGGATTCAGATGGCGTGGATGCTGTGGCTGGGCCAGGTGGCCGCGCCGGCCGCCAACGCCAACCTCTTCGTGATCTATCTGGCCGAGTTCTGGCCGCGCGCCAGGGATCCCCTGCCCCGCGCTCTTATCATCACGGTACTGATAGGCATCCTGGCTTTCATCAATGTTTGTGGAGTGCGTGCCGGCACGCAGGTCAGCAACTTATTTACGGCTGCGAAGCTGGTGCCGCTGTTTGCTGTGATCGTTCTCGGTGTGCTCGTCTTGGCCACTCACCGCATGCCGGCTTCCGCTCCGTCGCCTGTAACTCCTGGCGCCGGCGAATGGTTGAAGGCCGTGTTGCTGATTGTCTTTTTCTATGGCGGATTCGAGACCGCGCTGGCGCCCATGAGCGAGGCGAAAAACCCGCGCCGCGATGCTCCGTTCGCGCTGTTCACGGCGCTGATCGTTTGCGTGGTGATCTATGCGCTCATCCAGTGGGTGGTGGTCGGAGTGTTGCCGGACGCCGCGCACAGCGAGCGCCCGCTGGCTGACGTCGCGCGGGTGGCACTCGGCCCCGTGGGTGCGGGTTTGGTCGCGATGGGCGCGCTAATCGCTTTCTACGGATATCTCAGCGCCAAGATCCTGGCTATGCCGCGGGTGATCTTTGCGCTCGCCGAACAGGGCGACTTTCCGCCAATCTTCGCGGCCGTGCACCGCCGCTTTCGCACGCCATATGTGTCTATCCTGGTGTTTGCCGCAGTGGTCTGGGCGTTCGCGCTGAGCGGGCAGTTTAAGTGGAATGTCACGCTCTCCGCCATTGCCCGACTGCTCTACTATGGCGTGGTTTGCGCGGCCCTTCCCGCACTCCGGCGCAAGCAACCGGGAAACGCCCTGTTCCGTCTGCCCGCGGGGAATTTGTTCGCCGGCCTCGGCATTGCCATGTGCATTGTGCTGGTTACGCGCGTCGACTTCGGCCAGTCCCTGATTGTGCTGGCGACCATCGCGCTGGCCTTGCTGAACTGGGTCTGGGTAACTCGCACATCTTCCCGATGATAACCGGATGTTATCCTGGTCAGGGAGCTAGCGGTGAGCAATGCCAAGCAACAAGTCGAGTCGCTCTTGCAGAACCTGCCCGAGAATTGTTCGCTGGAGGATATCCAGTACCACCTCTACGTTCTCGAGAAGGTTCGGCGGGGACTGGATGAGGCCAAGGAGGGCACACTTTCCCAGGCGGACGCGGAGCAGCGGTTGAGCAAATGGCTCACCGAGGCCGCGGTCATTCACGGCAAGAGGATGCTTTAGGCAACCTCACAGGATTCACGCCTCACGATTCTGTTCCATCTCCAGCAGCGCTTCCTTCCGTTCCACTCCCCAGCGGTAACCGCCCATGGTGCCATCTTCGCGCACCACGCGATGACACGGGATCGCAACCGCCACAGGATTGGTGGCGCATGCCCGGGCCACGGCACGCGTGGCGCGGGGATGGCGAATCGCTTTCGCGACCTGGCTGTACGACCGCGTAGCGCCGAATGGAATCGACTGCAGATACGTCCACACGCGCCGCTGGAACGCTGTCGCGCGGATGTCGAGCGGCAGGGCCGCGTGCAGGGCCCGTCCGCTCATCTTATTGAGTAGCGTCCCCACATACGATTTCAATCCGCCTTCGTCGGGCTTGCGGGCGGCGAAGGGAAATTCGTGCTTCAGTCCTTCCAGCAGTTCGTCGTCGGAGTTGGCGAACTGAATCGCGCATACCCCGCGATCCGTGGCCGCGATTAACATGCGGCCTAGCGGAGAATCGAAGCAGGCGTAGCGAATGGTGGCCGCGATCGCGCCACGCCGGTACTTATCCGGCGTCATGCCCAACTGCGAGGCGGTGCGCTCGTACAGGCGGCTGCTCGATCCGTAACCGGCGTCGTACATCGCGCGGGTGACGTTGTCTCCCGCCTGCAGGCTGCGCTTGAGCTGGCGCAGGCGGCAGGAATCGGCATACTCGCGCGGCGTGATCCCGAGAACCGCCTTGAAGCTGCGCTGCAGATGAAACGGGCTCAGCCGGAAAACCTTTCCCAGACGGCCGAGCGTAATGGGCTCATCGAGGTGCTGCTCGATGTACCGGCAAATTTCCTTCACGCCGTCGGACTGCGGGTGCCCACTCATTGCCTTGGGCCGGCAGCGCAGACAGGCGCGATATCCGGCCTGTTCCGCCTGCTCCGGACGCAGGAAAAATTTCACGTTCTCGCGCCGCGGCCGCCGTGCTGGACACGATGGCCGGCAATAAACCCCCGTTGTTGCCACCGCGAATACGAAGTTCCCGTCGTGGCCGTGGTCACGCGCCACAACCGCGTCCCAGCGCTGGGCGTCATTTGGGAGATCGGCATTCTGCGTCGAAGCCGCCGGATTCCTTGCGTTGTTTGCCTGAGCAGTCATTTCGTTCTCTGGGTTCATTGCGAGTATGGCATTGGTGGTCATAGTGAGGAAAGCGTACTGCCGGGCTGAAAAGCGGACTATCCGCATCTTGCGGTCAAAGTGAAATTAGTTCTCAGTCCTCAGTTCACAGTTCTCAGTTCTCAGTTCTCAGTCTATGGTTCCAACTCTTCTTCGACGCCAGAGCTTAGATGTCCTGGGATGGCGCAGGCTTCACCTCAGCCTCTGGCTATAACGGGGCGGTGAGACCGGAGACCTTGCCCTCGGACCGCCAACCAAGTTTTGCCCGTCGCGCAGGAACCCCTCCACGGCCTCCTGCAGGCCCGTGGTGCGCGAGAAACCTATTCGGACATGGTCTGGCATGGCTTTTTGATGCCATCGATCCTGGGGCAAGGCAAATCGATTTAGCTGCGGGGTCGGATTTTGGAGCATTAGAATCAACAGGTTGGCGTCAGGTTTTGTATAACTATGAGATATATTTGCACATCCGTCCCAGCCCGACTCCTTGAAATCAATGACTTAGCCGAGCCGGAGGAGCGAAGGAATGGCGATTTCCCCCCCGGCTCCCGGATTTGCGCCTGCCCAGCCAAACGATTAGATTTCCCCTGTGCCTTTCTTACTCCCTAATCCTCGAGGAACGAACTCCATGAAGAAACGACGCCTTGCAACGGTTGCAGTGCTACTTGCCATCCTGGCCGCTTCCGGACTTGCCCAACAGACAGCCAGGCATCTGCTGAGCGGTGAAGAACTGAGCAAAGCCGTTCCGGCGGAGTATTTCTATCGCGGGCAAAAAGCGCCCACGCAAATGCGAAACGCGACGGGATTTCAGCAGGCCGATGGCAAGATGACGCTGGCCGCCCTGGTCGATGCTTCCGGATACTCTACGGCCATCCAGCAGAAATATCAGGGAATGCTGATCACCGAGTCCAAGCTGAACATCGGCGGATCGGAACTGGCGCCGGGGCAATACGGCTTCGGGTTTGCCAACGACAAGTTCGTGGTCATGAACGTGGCCAACGAAGACGTACTCAGTGTGGCGTACCAGACCGATCCTGAATTGAAGCGCGCGGTGCCCCTGAAGATCGTGGAAGATGGCGGCGGATACAAGTTGTATGCAGGGAAGAAGTGGGTGTCGGTAAAGCCGGAATAGGGCAAGCCCGTCGCACCTCGCGCGTCGGAGAGTTTACCGATGAAACTCCGTCTCAGAGAGGACCGCGATCCGTTAACCTCAGGGGCTAAAGCCCGCATTCTTGTTGGCCTGTAATGGCACGGCTGGAAGCCGTGCCCTTCCCAAAACCAAGTGACCAGAAAAGTTCTAGTCTTAGTGCGCCAGCGGCTGGAACGGGGTGAGCAGGGTGGAGACGCCGGCGCGCTTGCGCAATTCGGTGAGCAAGGCGTTGGCTGCGTTGGTGTACGTCTTGTTAGGGTCGGAAGGATCGGCCCACACCGCATCGTAAACGATCTGTGCGGCTTCCTTCAGATCGATATGCAGGGCGGCTTCGCACACATCCACGCGCTGCTCCAGCCGATCGTAGCAGGGCTTGCAGATCGTGGCCGCTTCATCCTCGCCGGAGTTATGTCCTGCCAGGCTGCACGGCGCAGGGGAGTTGGCCAGTTCGGCGTGGGCAGCGACCATCTGAGATCGGAACTGCCGCAGGAATTCCTCCCGCTCCAGCTCCAGGGCTTCGGTGTCAGGCATGGGCTCAGCAGAGGCCTGAACTTTCGCAACCGTGGGCACAACGACGGGAGGAACTCGCTCGTGGCTATGGCAGTTGGGGCAGATGTCGAGATCGGCGGAAAAGTACAAGCGGCATTTGGCGCAAGGCAGGCCGTAGCCGGAGGGCTTGCGTGCCTCGACAGGAGCGGCCGGCCCGCGCCGCTCGACGTGCCGTTCTACATGCCGGACTTCCGGTTCCGGAGGCAGTACGGTCTTTGCCGGTCTCGGGGATGCAGCTTGCGGGGCTCGGGTCATATCCATGAGTCAGTCTCTCCGGAGCTCGGGGAATCGGCTGGCCATTCCCGATTCGCGCTTTGCCCTCTTTTTTGACTTGGGTTCAGTGTAAGTACTTCTGCCTACACGGCCGTAATGCCAGGAGTACATCTCGCCTACTGTCCAGTAGTGCAACACGCGGCTCAGCTGCTATCGCGCGCTGGTCTCCTTCATTAACTTGCGCAATTCGTCGCGGCGGGCGCGATAAAGCGTGCGCTGGGGATCGAGCCGTGCGGCGGTCTCCAACTCGGACATCGCTTCGTCGTAGCGGTCCATGCTCATCAGGCAGGCCGCGAGAGAGTAATGGTTATCGGCGGAAGAGCTAAGACGCAGCGCTTCGCGAAACTCTTTTTCGGCGGCCTGTAGTTCTTGCTGTTGAAACAGAGCGGTGCCGAGGTAGTGATGGGAAGCGTCGGAGTCGGGGTTGAGGGAAACCGCCAGGCGCAGTTCGCGCACCGCCTCTTCCACCTTGCCGTCCAGCAACAGGGCTTGGCCGAGCACGCGGTGCTCGGCGGCGCCGGTGGGATTCTGCAGAACCGACAGCTTCAGTTCGGCGACGGCGCTGCCATAACTCTTCTTCGACATGTAGGCCTGGGCGAGACAGCCGTGGCCCTGCTGCCACTCCGGATGCTGGCGGTAAAGCTCGCTCATCTCAGTGATGGCGGCGTCAAAATCGCCATGGTCGCAGTAGGTGTTGCCCAGATTGTTGCGCACGGAGGCTTCTTCGGGAGCGAGGCGCTTGGCTTCGCGATATTCGGCGATGGCCTCGTCGAGCCTGCCTTCCTGGTGCAAGGTCAGGGCCAGGTTGGAATGGGCCTGCCAGAACGCCGGATTCAGGCGAAGAGCCTGGCGATACGCCACCATGGCCGCCGGCACATTGCCATCCGCGTACAAGGTGATGCCCAGGTCGTAGTAGGTGTCGGCGTTGCCGGCATCGCGCGCGAGCGATTCGGCATAGGCATGCGCGGCGGCGGAATACTGTCCGTTGGAATACAGGCCAAGCCCCAGAAACTGGTAGGCCTCGGCGTTTTGCGGATCCATGCTCAGCGCGGTGCGCGCCTCGGCGATCGCGTTGGGACCGTCATCGAGCCGATAGAAGATGAACGCCAGGGCGCCGTGATTCTCGGGCAAGTCAGGCATCAGCCGGGCCGATTGCGTGATCTCGTCGAAGGCGTCGTCCCAATGCTCCTGCTGGCGGAGCATCGTGCCCAGCGCGAAATGCAGAGTGGCGTTGTCGGGATCGGAGGCCAGGAGTTCTCGCAGATTGTGCTCAGCGTCGTGGAAGTGCCGCTGCCGCGCCTCGGCGGCGGCCTGGATCAGGGCCGCGGGAATTTCTCTCCTCGTGCTGCTGGCGGCTGGGTTGGTGGCTTTTGGGTCAGCAAGCGCGTGAAGGAGATTTGCATCGGCGCCCGCGGATTCAAGATGACGGAGTTCTTCCGGAGACGGCGCCCAGGCGATTCCGCGCTCGTGCACGAGTCGAACCAAACGATTCCCAGGAACGCCGGCGGTCAGCCACGACATTAGTTGAATAGTGTTGACAGGCTGGATGGCGCTGGGTGGCAGGCTCGCAGTGCTGGAGTCGTTGCCTGAATTCTGGGCGGCGACGGCGACCGTACAAAGAAAGACGACACCAAGAACTGACAAACCCGTGCGCTTCACGAGACTCTCCGGCTGGCGGTTTGGCTTGCTGGTAGCGCCGTTTGCGGGGGCTGCCCTTGACCGCTGGTAAAACATTAGCCCGCTTTGGGAGCGCGGAGTAAGGTCACGGAAGTAACCAGGGGCACCTGTCTGCCACCAGAGTGCCCCGGCAGCCAGTGTTCTGAACTTAACCACCAAGGACACTAAGTAACACGAAGGAAAGCCTATCGGCTCTACCTTTGTGTACCTTCGCGTCCTTCGTGGTTAATGCCTACAGGAGGCTGGTGTTGCGCCGCCGAGGTTTTCTTTCGGAAGGCCGGAGTGTAGAATCAAAAAGTACGGTCCTCGTGAGCGGGGGAAAGTGTGGCCTGCCCGCCCTTCGGCGCGCTTCGCTTGCTCAGGGCAGGCTCTTCCGCCAGCCAGCAACCGCAATTGTTTGAAGGAGATAGTTTCGAGCGATGTCGATCCCTGCCACCCAGCTCCGTCCCGGCATGATCATCAAGCACAACAATGATCTGCACTCCGTATTCAGCGTGGAACACCGTACCCCCGGCAATCTGCGCGCCTTCATCCAGGCCAAGCTGCGCAACCTGCGCACCGGCGCCATGTTCGAGCACCGCTTCCGCTCGCCCGATCCCATCGAGAAGATCACGGTCGACGAGGTCGAGATGCAGTTCCTCTACGCCGACGGCGACAATTACTACTTCATGGATACGTCGAACTACGAGCAGACCCACCTGACCAAAGATGTTCTGGGCGACGCCGTGGAATATCTCATCGCGAATCTGGAAATCAAAGTCGAGTTTTTCGACGGCAAGGCAGTGGGCATCGAACTGCCGCAGACCGTGATTCTCACCGTGGTGGAGACTGAACCGGGGCTGAAAAGCGCCACCGCCTCCAGTGTCACCAAAGCCGCGAAGACCGAAACCGGCCTGGTGGTGCAGGTACCGCCCTTCATCAACGAAGGCGAGAAGATTAAGGTGGATACGGCTGAGGGCGTGTATTTGTCGCGAGCCTAGTGTGATTTCAGGTAGTTCGGGGAATTTTAGATCTCTGCCGCGTTGGCCGGCATCCGGCGAAAGGGACTCCCCTTGAGGATCGATATTCCTTCCGGCCGCGCCAATGCAGTCAGCTGGTTGATTCCACGGCAGGTCTGAGCCGCGTTCCTACTTCTCGATTCCCTCGCGCAACGCCGAGGGAAGCTCCCGGCGGAAAATACCCCATTTGGGGGATTACAGAGATTGCCTCCTAGAAGAAAGTGTGCGATCAGGAGGATCTTCCGTATGGCATTTCGATCCGCTTCGATCTCAGGCCTATTGCGAAAACACGCTATAGCAATCGGCCTGCTGTCCATGCTTCTGCCTATTGCGGCTCAAGCCAACTCAATCAAAGGACTTTCTTCGACCTGCGTTTCTTCGGTAGGCGTCTGCATTCAGAATCAGAACGGTAGTGCGACCGGAGGCGCTGGTGGGCTATCGATGACGGGGCTGAACGCGTCCACTGTTACCCAGATCGGTGGTTTGCAGGGAAGCAACATGGGCACGCTGGAGCTCACCACTGGCGCGCTCATCAGCGGATCGCTGGGCAACGGCGGTACTTTCGCCAATGGCACTCTGACCATCACCAATACCACGCCGTACGCTGGTTTTACCGGGGTCCTGTTTAGCGGCACGTTTGGGAATGCCGCCGGCGGGTCTCCGATTACCTGGTCGCTGGTCAGCCACGTGAATGGTACATTTTTGTACCTGCTTAGCGGCCCCATCAGCGGACTCTGGGAGAATAACTTGCAGGTTTCCGGCCTAACCACACAGATCTATTTCACGAGCAAAACAAAGTACGCCGGTGGGCCGATTACTCTGGCCAACGGCAGCACGTTCATCGTTACGCCAGAGCCGGGAACACTAGGATTGATGGGCACTGGGCTCGTGGGCATGGGGCTGACTGTAAGGCAACGAATCAGGGCCAGGCAAGACAAGCGCAAGTCCTAAGTTTGGGTTACGACCACAAGCTGGCAGACTGTATCCCCGCCCAGGCAACGCCGCTTCGGGTAGCGGGATCCTCCTGAACCTGCCGCCGGGGTCAACGCAGCGCTGGGGAGCGAAGGCAAAGGCCGCGCTCCATCCGCGCTGCGTCTTTTTTTTGCCAGAGCGCGGCCCTTCTAGGCATAATCAATCTGGATGCGAGCCCGAAACCGCGCAGAAGGAATGCCAGCCTCGAATTCTCATAGCCATGAGCGTTGCCATGAGTTCTAGCCAAGCGCCGGTGGAAGCGCGCCGTTTGCTGGTTCGCGGGCGGGTGCAGGGAGTGGGCTTCCGCTGGTTCGTGGAGCGGGAGGCGCACATCCTGGGCATTGCAGGCTGGGTGCGCAACAACGCCGATGGCAGCGTCGAAGTGCTGGCGCAGGGAACGCGCGATCAGCTTTCCGGCCTGCGGTCGCGACTGCGCGAAGGGCCGCGGGCCGCGCGAGTGGACGCGGTGGAAGAATCCGAAGCCCGGCCGGTCGCTGGCCTCAGTTCATTTCGTATCGAAGGAGCGTGGTAATGCCCCACAACGCGGGCCTGAATGCCGATCAGTTGAAGCAGCTCATCCGCGAAGTGCCTGACTTCCCGAAGAAAGGGATCCTCTTCTACGACATCACGACCTTGTTGAAAGATAAAGTCGGCTTTGCCACCCTGATCGACAAGTTTTCGGAACACTACCTGCGCTACCGGGTCGACCTCGTGCTGGGCATCGAGGCGCGCGGATTTATCTTCGGTCCGGCGCTGGCGTACCGTCTGAACGCAGGTTTTGTTCCCGTGCGCAAACCTGGCAAGCTGCCCGCTACGACGGTGAGGTACGACTATGCGCTGGAGTACGGCCTGGGCACGCTGGAGATGCACAAGGACGCAATCCAGAAGGGTCAGCGCGTGCTGATCGTGGACGATCTGCTGGCTACCGGCGGCACGGCCGAGGCGACGGCAAAACTGGCGTCATCCCTGGGCGCGGAGATTGCCGGGCTCGGCTTCGTGGTAGAGCTGGATTTTCTGAATGGCAGGGAAAAGCTGACAGGCTACGACGTGATGTCGTTGCTGCACTACGACAAGTAGATTTTCCTGGTGCAGATTGGCGACCGGACACTACTTCCAGAAGCGCGAGACCAGCAAGGCGACCCCGCCCCACCCGGCCGCGCTCACTGCCATCATCAGCGCCACACCGGCGATCACATTCCAGTTGACGCGGCCACGCGTGCGGTTAAGCTCAAAATCAGAGTCGTAGAACAACCAGGAGCGGAAAACTCGTGTGTCTTCCGGATTTACCGGTGGAGTGCCCCACTGTGAGATGTGCTGACGCAGGGGGGTGCCGCGAGGGTCGAACTGGGGGGAGGGCAACATGTTCATAACCTCATCATTTTTTGTAGCACATCGCTTGCCACATCGGTAGACTTGCAACTCCCTGAAAATATGATGGATTCCCGTTTCGGGAAGTGTTCTTCCGCGGTTTCCCACGTTAGAAAACCCCGAGTTCCGTGCAAATCTTGCGCCAGATGCCCCAGCCTTTTGGCAGGCAAGTCTTGCCCGGCCGACTCAGGTCCTTGGTTTCTTAACAAAACAACAAAAGCCCGAAAAACGAAACTTCGGCGCCTTCTGAGCGGCTTCCTAGAATTTGGAATGCGAATCTTTTGCTCAGTATGCCACCCCGAACCTAATTATGGCAATCCCCGGAAGTACATCCTGGTACGGGGGAGACTCAAAGTAGCCTACTCCCAGATCCTGGGGTGGGCAGCACTGCGGTACGAGCCCTTGTCTTTCTTCCTTAACAGTTCTGAAATACGACGCGAAGTTTCACCCATCCAGAGAACTCTTCAGTTTCTTCGACTTCTCGTCCACGCCCCGGGCCAGCTTTTCCTTGTGGGCGGCGAGCTTCTTCGCGACGGATGCATCGCTGAGCCCAATCATCTGCGCGGCGAGGATCCCTGCGTTGGTCGCGCCGGGCCTGCCAATCGCGACCGTGGCCACGGGAATGCCCGCCGGCATCTGCACGGTGGCAAGCAGAGAATCCATGCCCTGCAGCGAGGTGGAAGGAATGGGCACGCCAATCACGGGCAGCGTGGTGTGCGCGGCGATGACTCCGGCGAGATGAGCGGCGCCGCCCGCGCCGGCAATGATCACGCGGATGCCGCGTTCGGCGGCTTTGCGCGCGAAATCGGCAGTGCGGTCCGGCGAGCGGTGGGCGGAAGTTACATCGATCTCATACGCGATGCCGAATTCATCCAGCGCCTTGCCCGCCTCGCGCATGATCTCGACGTCGGAATCGCTGCCCATCACGATGGAAACCAGCGGCTTAGTCATTCCTCTCCTTGGTCATCCTGAGCGGAGGATTTGCTTCGCGCATGCGAGGCAAATCTGCAGTCGAAGGATCCCTTTCACCACAGCGGAACCAGCGGCCCCGAAAGGAATCTCCATAGTCTTGCCGTTCGTCGTTCTCCTGAGGTAGCTCACTGCTTAGATCGAATCCAATCCCATGCTCCTCCAAGAACCAGCCCGACAGAGCCGTACAACCCGACATTACTGAGAATGGCCGTAGCGAATATCAAAACGACGTACCATAGCGGATCACCGTACTCACCAGCCCCGAGCAGAAAGGAAGTTGGCCACGCGTAATAAATCGGGTCGGGCACCAACCTATTTCCCAGGGAAGCAACTCCAATACCAGCCGGGATCAGCAGCCCAGCCAGTCCGAAAACCACAACTGCAGTCCGGACTCGGCTCTGGCGTACGCGCCGACGAAAAGTGTAGGTGAACATCCAGAACAGGGTAGCGAAACCGCACAAGCACAGCAGTGCTGCGATTATCAGACCTGTCCGCCATCCAACATTCTCAAGCATCGCGTCCCTTACTTCTTCAACGCCCGCGCCGCAATATCCTTCCGATAATGCGCCCCATCAAAGCAGATCTTTCCACAAGCCTGATAGGCTCGCGCCACCGCAGTCTCCAAATCGGCAGCCCGCGCCGTTACCCCTAGCACACGGCCTCCCGAGGTGTAATATGCACCATCGCGTTTGGTCGTGCCCGCGTGGAACACCTTCACGCCCTCGACTGTGGCGGCGTCTTCCAGTCCGTCGATTCGTTTCCCCACCGCAAACGTCCCCGGATATCCTCCCGAGGACATTACCACGCAGACCGAGGCGTCCCCCGACCATCGGAAATCGCCTTCGCTGACCCGGCCTTCAATCGAAGCCTCGATGGCCTCGAGCAAATCGCTCTCCAGGCGCATCAGGATGGGTTGCGTCTCCGGATCGCCGAAGCGGCAATTAAACTCCAGCACCATCGGACCGCGTGCCGTCATCATCAGCCCGCAATAGAGGACGCCCTTGTATTCCGCGCCCTCGGCCTTCATGCCCTCGACCACCGGCTTGGCGATGTGGTTCACCAGCCAGTCACGCATCTGGTCATCCACAAGGTCGGCGGTCGAATAGGCGCCCATGCCGCCGGTGTTGGGACCGGTGTCGCCGTCGCCCACGCGCTTGTGATCCTGTGCGCCGACCAGCGGCGCCACGCGCTCGCCATCGCTCAACACAAGAAAAGAAAGCTCGTCCCCCTTGAGGCACTCTTCCAGCACCACGCGCGAGCCGGCCTCTCCCACCATTTTGCCGCTGAGCATTTCCGCGGCCACGCCGGCCGCCTCTTCCTTGTTCTTGGCAATGACCACGCCCTTGCCCGCAGCCAGCCCGTCGGCTTTGACCACAACCGGCGCGTGAAAATGGCTCAGCGCGGAGCGCACCTGCTCGATGGAATCACAAATCGCGTAGGGGGCCGTGGGAATGTGGTAGCGCTGCAGAAATTCCTTGGCAAAACTCTTGCTCGATTCCAGCTGGGCCGCGGCCTTGGTGGGGCCGAAGACAAGCCAGCCCTGGCGGGTGAACTCATCCACAACGCCGAGGGTGAGAGGCAGTTCCGGACCAACCACCGTCAGATCCGGCTTCACCTGCCGGGCGAGTGCGGTGAGCGAATCCAGATTTCTCAGGTCCGCGGGCAAGCACTCGGCTTCTTGCGCAATGCCGCCATTGCCCGGAGCGCAGTACAGCTTGGTGATCCGCGGAGACTGCCGCAACTTCCAGATCAGCGCGTGCTCGCGTCCACCGCCGCCTAAGACGAGAACTCTCATAGCCAGAGAAAGTTAAGGGTAGGGGTTGTTGAGGAACGGTGTCAAACGGGGGAGAGTCATTTTTGACTGCTGATTTTTGATTGCTGATTATCGATTGAGCCTGAACTTCCGAAGAACTCCTCTTGCCCAAGGTTCTCAATCAGCAATCAGCAATCAACAATCAGTAATCAACAATTAATCACGATTAACCCGCATCGTATAATCTGCCCAGATGATCACCGTCTCCAAGGAAGACTATCTCAAGGCGATCCTCGAAGCCGAGAGCGAGGGGGAAGCCGTGATCTCGGCGCGACTGGCGGACTGGCTCAAGGTCTCGCCACCGGCCGTGACCATGGCGCTGCGGCGCCTGAAGAAAGACGGTCTGGTGCGGGTGCAGGGCGACGGGCACGTCCGGCTCACCGCAGCGGGGCGAAAGATTGCCCGCAGACTTACGCTGCGCCACCACTTGATCGAACGCATGCTGGCCGAACTTTTTGGTCTGGAGTGGTGGAAGGTGCACGACGAGGCTGAACGTCTGGAGCATGCGGTGTCGCCAGACTTCGAAGCCAAATTGCTGGCCCGACTGGGGCGCGGGGGCGCATGTCCTCACGGAAATCTGAGCGAGATGGAAAGTCCGGCCAGCCGACGCCGGCGCGGCCTGGTCTTATTGGCGGAAGCAGACGCCGGAGCTTCCTACTCGGTCAGCGGCATCTATGAGCGCGACCGGCACCTGCTGGAGTTTCTCGAAGCGCGCAGCATTCGCCCGGGGGCGAAGCTGCGTCTCCTCGAACGCAACTACGACCAGACCCTTACGCTTTCTACTGCGACCGGGAATGTGTCTCTGGGCCGGGCTGCGGCCGAACGTGTCTGGGTGTCCCCCGCCGAACAGCGCGCCAAGCGCTGATTCCAGGGTTGTCACTCTGAGCGATTTCTCCTTCCCATATTCAGTTAACTATAGTTTATCTTTTGCTGTATACTTCTGCTAATTCGCATCCTCCCGCAGGGTAAACGGGAATTCGAAGGCTTGGTTGACGAACGGCATTTCCGCGAGCGACGTGCCCCTGCTGCCGCCCGCTTCCCTAGATTCTTGGCAATGAGCGATCCGCAGACGACATCGACGCGCCTTCGAGCCAGTGCGCCCTCCATCAACTCGAGCGCTCCGCCAATGGCTGGCGTCGACGTCATCATTACCCACGAGGACATCGACCGCGCCCACGACCGGGAACAGGTTCTGGCGACGCGCGCCCGCCACGGGTTCTGGCCGCGGGCCAGATTGCTCTGGCTGCTGGTGGGCCCGGGCATCCTGGTCATGCTCGGCGAGAATGACGGCCCCAGCATGCTCTCCTATGCCGCGACTGGGGCCCGGTTTGGCATCGGCTTCTTTTTGCCATTCGTGGTTTTGACCTTCGCCATGGCGTGCGTGGTGCAGGAAATGACGGTGCGCCTGGGCGCGGCCACTCACCGCGGACATGCCGAACTGATCTTCGATCGCTTTGGCCCGTTCTGGGGATGGTTCTCCATGGTCGATCTTATGATCGGCAATTTTCTCACCCTGGTGACAGAATTCATCGCCATCCGCGCGGGGCTGGGATTTTTCGGTGTGCCACCTGCGATTGCCATCCTGGGCGCGCTGGTGGTTCTCTGTGTGGCTCTGATGACCCACCGCTACTGGACCTGGGAGCGCATCACTCTGACTGCCGCACTGTTCAACCTGGTTTTCGTTCCAGTGGCCCTGCTGACCCATCCCCACTGGTCGGAAATCGGCCACGCGCTGTTTACCTGGAGGCCGCTCCCCGGCGGGCTCACGCAGGAAACCGTGCTGATTCTGCTCTCCAACATCGGAGCCACGGTCACACCCTGGATGTTGTTCTTCCAGCAAAGTGCCATCGCCGACAAAGGTCTCACCACACGCGACATCCGTTTCGGGCGCGTCGACACCGTGCTGGGCGCGACTTTGGCGGCCCTGGCGGCGCTGGCTACCATCATCGCCACGGCGCCGCTGTTTGCACACGGTATGACCGCCGGCAACTTTGAAGCCGCCGAATTTGCCCAGGCCCTGCGGCCCTTTGTCGGACACTGGGGATCGGCGCTTTTCGCGCTCGGCATGTTTGAAGCGGGAATGGTCGCAGCGATTACCATCTCCACTTCCTCGGCCTATGCCTTCGGAGAGGTGGCGCGGCGGCCCCACAGTTTGAACCTTCCGCTGCAGCAGGGCAAATCGTTTTATCTGGTTCTGATCCTCGAGGCTACCGCTGCGGCTGGGCTGGTGCTGATCCCGGGCATCCCCCTCGTCTACATCGTGCTGATAGTCAACGTCATCGCCGTTCTCGCCATGCCTCCCGCGCTCCTGTTCCTTTATATGCTGGTCAACGATCGCGAAATCATGGGCGACGTGGTCAGCCCGCTCTGGGCCAATGCTCTGGCGCTTGGAGTCGTACTGGTACTGGTCGCGGCTGGCCTGCTGTTTGGCGTCAGCGTCGTCGCGCCCCATGCTTTGGCGGCCCTTGGCGGCCACTGATTGGAGATCATTTCGATGGACCATGAATTCGATTCCGTGCCCGCCGCCGAACTCACCGCCGAGGATTCTGTTGCGGTCGTCGCTTCGCTCGAGCCCGACCAGCTCATTTCGGCCAAAGCCAAACACCACTGTCCTCGACGACGGCTCACCGGCACCGAGATGGTTCTGTTCTGGGCGCTCCGCCTTTACCTCGTTTTCATGTGCGGCGTGGTGCTGTATCAGGTATGGACGGGAGCGCGGTAGGACGTGAAGTCCTTTCGATTCTTTCTTCGGTGACGTGGGTAACTTCAGGATGCAAAGCGGAGCGTAACAGGAGTATCGTAGACATGGTTATGCCGAAGGGAAAATCGCCGCGCAGCGTCAAAAGCCAAGACCTGCGCTTCAATATCGAGACGGAGCGCGAGAATGACGGCCGCTGGATCGCCGAGATCGCGGACATTCCAGGTGTTCTCGCCTATGGCCGCACCGAGAATCAGGCCAAGGCCCACGCCTATGCTCTGGCTCTGCGCGTGATCGCCGACCGCGTGGAGAAGTCCATGACCGTCCCCGAATCTATCAGTCTCACCTGCGCTTCGGCTTGAGCCGATGGGCCAGCGCGAAGGCTGGAAAGGTCTTTAGGGCGCTGCTGCGAATCGGTGGTATCCCATTTCCCAGAGCGGCTCCCACATCAAGCTGAGGCACCGTGATGCCAAGTTTCCCGACTACATTTGGGCGTTCCATGACCGGATTGAAATCGGGCCCAAAATGCTCACCCGCATCGCGAAGCATACCGGCCTGACACCGGCCGATATTTGAGTCAGCGACCCGATCCGCGCCCCTTCATTCAACCTGACCCTACGCAATCCACGCCGGAACGACTAAACTTATCTGGTCGGGTTTTGCTTTCATAAGGAAGGCCATCATGTCATTGAATAGCTTCAACAGCCGCTCCACCCTCAAGGTCGGGAAAAAAGAATACGAAATCTACCGGCTCGACGCGCTCGACAAGCAGGGGATCTCCACCCGGCACCTGCCTTACTCGCTGCGTATTCTGTTGGAGAACCTGCTGCGCACCGAAGACGGCCGCAACGTCACCAAGGAAGACGTGCGCGCGCTGGCGGCCTGGGGAACGAAACCGACGAATGGCAAATCGCCAGCCGATAAAGAGATTGCCTTCACTCCCAGCCGCGTCCTGCTGCAGGATTTTACCGGCGTCCCTTGCGTGGTGGACCTCGCCGCCATGCGCGATGCCATGAAGCAGCTCGGCGGCGATCCCGGGCTGATCAATCCGCTGCAGCCGGTCGAACTGGTGATTGACCACTCCGTGCAGGTCGACGAATTCGGTACCACTAACGCTTTCGACGTGAACGCGCTGCTCGAGTTCCAGCGCAACAAGGAGCGTTATTCCTTCCTGCGCTGGGGCCAGACCGGCTTCCGCAACCTCGCCATCGTTCCCCCCGACACCGGCATCGTGCACCAGGTGAATCTCGAATATCTGGCACGCGTGGTTTTCGTGCACGAAGCGAGCGGCAAGCGCGTCGCCTACCCCGATACCCTGGTCGGCACCGACAGTCACACGACCATGATCAATGGCTTGGGGGTGCTGGGGTGGGGCGTGGGCGGGATCGAGGCTGAGGCGGCAATGTTGGGCCAGCCAGTCTCGATGCTGATTCCGCTGGTGGTAGGCGTGAAACTGACCGGCCGCCTGCAGGAAGGCGCGACCGCTACCGATCTTGTTCTTACCGTCACCGAGATGTTGCGCAAGCACGGCGTGGTGGGAAAGTTCGTCGAATACTTTGGCCCCGGCCTGCGCGACCTTCCGCTCGCCGACCGCGCCACCATCGCCAACATGTCGCCGGAATATGGCGCCACGTGCGGCATCTTCCCCGTCGATAAAGAAAGCTTGAAGTACCTGCGCCTCACCGGACGCAGCGAAGAACAGATTGCTCTGGTCGAAGCCTACAGCCGCGAGCAGGGACTGTTCCACGACGACAAAACTCCCGAGGCCACTTACTCCGAGCTGCTCACGCTCGATCTCGCAACGGTCGAGCCGAGCTTGGCCGGACCGAAGCGTCCGCAGGATCGCGTCATATTGTCGCAAGTTGGAGAGTCCTTCAATAAGGCACTGCCCACGCTGCTCAAGCCGAAGAGCGCGACCACGGCCGCTCCCACCGCCAATGCCAAGAACTCCGCGCGCTGGGAGCAGGAAGGTGGCAGTCCCACCGCCATCGGAGTCGAAGACCCCAACGTTCACGAGCACGTCCCGATGAATGTAAAGAACGCATTAAAACACGGCAGCGTCGTGATCGCCGCCATCACTTCCTGCACTAACACTTCGAACCCGTCGGTGCTGATCGGCGCCGGATTGCTGGCCAAGAAGGCGGTCGAGAAAGGCCTGTCAGTGCCTGCGTGGGTGAAGACTTCGTTGGCACCGGGATCAAAAGTGGTCACCGACTATCTGGAAAAAGCCGGCCTCACGCTCTATCTCGAGAAGCTGAAGTTCCATCTTGTGGGGTACGGTTGCACGACCTGCATCGGCAACTCGGGTCCGCTGCCCGCCGAAGTCTCGCAGGCCATCGACGAAAAGGAACTCGTGGTCGCCTCGGTGCTCTCCGGCAATCGTAATTTCGAAGGACGCATCAACTCTGAAGTGCGCGCCAACTACCTGATGTCTCCGCCGCTGGTGGTGGCGTTCGCGCTCGCCGGACGCATCGACACCGATCTGCGCAAGGATCCTCTCGGCAAAGGTAAGGATGGCCAGCCGGTCTACCTCGCCGACATCTGGCCTACGCGACGCGAGGTCGAGGAAACCATGGCGCAGTCGATTTCCTCCGACATGTTCGTCAAGAGTTACGGCCATGTTTTCGAGGGTGACGAACGCTGGCGCGGCCTCTCCGTTCCCAAGGGGCAGACCTACGCTTGGGAAAAAGATTCCACCTACATCCGGCGCGCTCCGTATTTTGAGGGCATGCCGCTGAGACCCTCGCCGGTCGAGGATATTCAGGGGGCGCGCGTTCTTGCCGTGCTCGGCGACAGCGTCACCACGGACCACATTTCTCCGGCGGGCTCGATCAAGAAAGACAGCCCCGCCGGAAAGTATCTGCAGGAGCACGGAGTGAAGCCGGCGGATTTCAACTCCTACGGCTCGCGCCGCGGCAACCATGAAGTCATGGTGCGCGGAACTTTTGCCAACGTGCGCCTGCGCAACAAGCTGGTGACGACCGAAGGCGGATTTACCCGCCACTTGCCCACGGGCGCGGAAATGTCGATCTTCGACGCATCGCAGAAATATCTGGCGGAAAGAACTCCGCTGGTGATTCTCGCGGGCAAGGAGTACGGCTCCGGATCGTCGCGCGACTGGGCAGCCAAAGGTCCGCGCCTGCTCGGGGTGCAGGCCGTGATCGCCGAAAGCTACGAACGCATTCACCGCTCGAATCTGGTGGGCATGGGCGTTTTGCCGCTGCAGTTCCCTGCCGGGCAAAACGCCGAATCGCTCAAACTAACCGGCGAGGAAGTCTTCGAAATCGCCGGCATCCGAGACGTAGTCGACCACTTCGCCGCCGGACGCCAGGTAAAAGTCCGCGCCAAGGGCAAAGCAGGAGCCATCGAGTTCAATGCCCTGGTCCGCATCGACACGCCGCAAGAAGCGCTCTACTACGCCAACGGCGGCATCCTGCAGTATGTGTTGCGCCAGTTGCTAGCAGCCAAGCCAAGTGCGCAGACCGTGGGTGTGTGAACTCCTCCCACGACAGGTCTTGGAATCTCTCGCCTTCCGCCACCGGGCTATGAAGCGCCACCCGCGGCTCACTGCAAAATACGACAGCGAGGTCGCGCACAAGATCACCAGCACCGTGCGAACATGCATCGCGGTCGACATCGAGACCCCAATCCCGCTTCCAATCGCAAAATAAGCAACGATACACGCGGGGCATTTCGGCAGCAGCGCCAAAATACTGCTTGGAACGATCCATCCGGCGATCTCGCCACAACGCCGCGCCAGCGTCAACGGACGCGGATCGCCACTAGCGATCCGCGTACCACCCGTCACCCGACCCGACCCGCTCGAAACAACTTCACAGTAAGCATGCGCGTTCACGACTGGTGCTCCGAGCAGCACGAAGATCCCGCGCCCTTAGGAGCCACGTACTGCGCCTTGGGATCAACGAAGTATCCGTCCGTGTAGCGATCATGATGGCGCACCCATGCCATGCTGAACGCAAGGTCGTCCTCATCGCGGCCCTTCGGTACGAGATCCAGAAAATTGTAGGCGCCCACCAGGATGTCGAGCCCGCGAGCGAAAGACGAATAGGTATGGAAAACTTCGCCGGCATCGTTCTGGTAGAACACGCTGGCGCCCGGCGCTTCCTCGCTGGGAAACTCAATTAGATCGTAGTTGTAGTTCACCTTGCCGTTCGCCATTTCCTCTTTCGTGAAGGACACGTGGTAGTCCCGGTTAAAGTCGTTCCCGAACGACGACACCCACCGGAACTGCCAGCCCATCCTCTTCTTGAACGCCTCAATCTGCGACATCGGAGCCCGCGAAACCACCGCCAGTGTGACATCGCGATTCGCGAGGTGAACCAGGCTCCCGTCAAAATGATCGGCCAGGTACGAGCAACTCGGGCACCCTGCCTCCCACCCCGGGCCAAACATGAAGTGATACACAATCAACTGGCTCCTGCCGCCAAACAGGTCGGCAAGAGTCACCTTCCCATTCGGCCCGTCAAACACATATTCTTTCTCAACCTTCTCCCAAGGCAGTTCGCGGCGTTGCCGGCTCAACTCATCTCGCAACTTCGTGAACTCCTTCTCTTTCCGGAGCAATTCTTTTCGGCTCGCAATCCATTCTTTCGGCGAAACAACTTCATGTCCTTGAATTCCCGTGCTGGTAGCTACTGTAGTCATGAGCATTCTCCTCGTTAGTTAGTTCAGTATCTGTTTTGCTGTTTCTGGTTGCAGACCGCCGCTGGGCGGCCTAATCACTAATGTCTCTTGCGCCGGGGCGAAGCCTCTCGTTTTCCACCCGCGCGATCCTTCTCAGCGATTTCCTTGATCCGCAGCAGCTCGCCCGACCAAAGCTCCTGAAACGGCCCCACCCACCGCTCATAAATCTGCCGGATCGGCACCACGTTCAGTGAATTCACCCGTTGCCGACCCACCTCGCGCGTCTGCACCAGATGCGCCTGCCGCAGCACATCGAGATGCTTCATCACTCCAAAGCGGCTTAAATGCGGAAACGCTTCCACAATCTCGGTAGTGGTCCGAGGACGATCCCTCAGAAAGTCCAGAATCGCCCGCCGGGTCGCGTCTGACAGCGCCTTCCACACCGGGTCGAGTTCGTCCGCGGGACGAGCCGGAGCTTCCCTCACCGCGGCTCGCAGTCTTTCCTGATGTCGTCCAGCATGTGACTCCAGCCCTTAACCACGCCCTTGCGGTGCTGCGGATCGATCATCCCGATCGCCCGATGCCGCAGAACGACCCTGCAGCCTTTCCCTGCCTCTTCGACTTTTATTTCCAGGTGATTAATCGCCGGATACGACATGAACATCGGCCCGCTCAGTTCCAACAGCGTTGGCGGCTTGAGGACCTGCACAAATCCCCACAAGTGTCCAATCCCGTGCCCACGATCCCGGTACCACCGTCCACCCGGTTTTGCCTCCAGCAGCAACTGCATGGATTGCCCCTCGGGGTTGGTGTTGCCTTTGCCCAGGCGATGCAAAACCGCCGCGAACGCCTTCTCCGGCGTGGCTTCGATGTCGATATGCTGCTCAAGGTCGAGTGTCAGGTCTTCCAATGTCATAGCTGTCATCTCCTCTGCGAACCATCCACTCATTAAGTGAGCAAATTGTAACGTGACCATACAGTCACGTCAAGAACTATTTTCTAGGGGTGAGATATTGACCGGTAACGGGGGACGCGTGGCCCACCCCTTCGTTTCTGAAGGGTGGGAGTCCAAGTTTCCGCCTCAGGATTTCCTCTAAATCAACTCGACCTGAATCCCTGTTTCTCTCGGCACGGCGTACGCACCGCTGAAGTGCGCTCTTCCACGGTAGCCCTCATTACTTGCATACTGGGATCATGACAGAAAGCCCCGTCCTGTCCGGCAAACACATTCGTCTCGAACCTCTAACCCACCGCCACGTCGAAGGCCTGGCCGCCGCCGCGGCAGCCGACCCAACTCTCTACCAGTGGAGCCCTGTCCCCCAAGGCAAGCCCGAGACCACGACCTACGTAGACACCGCCCTGGCTTGGCGCGACGCCGGCAGCGCGGTGCCGTTCGCGATTGTTGGCTTGAACGACGGCGTGGATGACGGTGTCGTGATCGGGTCGACACGCTTCTGGAATCTGGAGCGATGGTCATGGCCGCCGGGACACGCGCGTTATGGCCGATATTCGGATGGAAAATCCTCACTTCTCGCAAAAAGAGGCGAGAAATGGGGCACCCGAACCCCTTCCGGATGCGTGTGAGATCGGCTACACGTGGCTGAACCGCTCAGCCATTCGGACTGGAGCCAACACCGAGGCCAAGCTCCTCATGCTGACCTATGCTTTTGAGGGCTGGGGGGTGCTCCGCGTGTGCTTTCATACCGACGCACGCAACCAGCGCTCTCGGGCCGCCCTTGAGCGTATCGGCGGGAAGTTCGAAGGCGTTCTCCGCGCCCATCGCATGGCCGCCGACTTCATCCCCCGCGATTCGGTGCGCTATTCGATCGTGGCGGCGGAGTGGCCGGATGTGAAGCAGCGGCTGAGTCAACTCTTGGACCACCGGGGCTGAAGGCTCTCCCACCCGCTTGACATCCCGAACGGGCGGAAAGCCCGAAAAACCTCAGCTTCGCGGCGCTGCGAAGACGGCTGTGTTGGTGGGTGGCAGCAGGCACCGGACTGTGTCGACGTGATTTCCGCCGTGCCTGCGCAGCCAGGCTTTCAAATGCTTGCGCGCAGAAAGCGACAGGCGCGAGAAGAAGATGCCTGCGCGTCCTTGCGCGTCCGCCCAGATCACATCGGCGTGGCCGTGCAGTTCGTCTTTCAGGCCGGGCAGAATGCAGCGAAACGCCACGTTCGGGCGCGGAGTAATTTGCTCGGCCGTGCGGATGGCCATTCCTTGCTCGCTGAGGTTGAGTCCGATCGCGGGGACAGTGCCGTTGTCCAATTCCAGATATACCAGGCTGCGAACCTCATAACGCGGCGCTTTGCGCTTTTTCTTTTTCGACGCGCGCCTGGGTTCGAATGCGTCCCTGACCTGGTCCAATTGCAGCGGCTTATAGAGAATGCGGCTTGCGCCGGACTGAAAGGCCTCACCAGTCCCGGGCCATGCGTCCGACAAAGCCAGCAGGAGCGGCTTCTGCGGCGGTACCAGCAACGATGCCGTCTTCATCACTTCCGCGGCTCCCGGAAGGTCGAAGTCCGCGATCAGTGCGGCGCAATGCCCTCCCAGTATGAGTTCCATGGTTTCCTGATGAGAGCGGCAAAGCACTGGCGGCAGACCAACTTCGCTAAGGACGATTTTCAGGATTGCGAGAGACGGGCCATCCTGGCAGAGGACAACGGCAAATCGGCGCATACCAACCAAGCTACGGCGGTGGACAAAAAGGGCAATGTCACGTCGGTAATCCGAAGTCGTGTTACTGCTGAGTATCACGAAGGCGCAATCGTTCAGGGCTGCGCGCGTTCGCGCTAGCGCGCCCTCACGCGCTGCTATAATCAACAATTGCGCTTATGACTGCGAAGCGACTGATTCGCTCCACCACAGTTTTGTCGGTTCGCCGCGACGGCCACATCGTGCTGGCCGGCGATGGCCAGGTCACGCTCGGCGAATCGGTGATCAAGCACACGGCCAAGAAGATACGGCGGCTCTATGGCGACAAGATCCTCGCCGGATTCGCGGGGTCCACCGCGGACGCGTTTTCGCTTTTCAGCCGCTTTGAATCCAAGCTGGAGCAGTATCACGGCAATCTGGGCCGGGCCGCGGTGGAGCTGGCCAAAGATTGGCGCACTGACAAGTTCCTGCGCCATCTCGAAGCGCTGCTGCTGGTTTGCGACAAGGAGCAGACGTATCTGCTCAGCGGGCAGGGAGACGTGATCGAACCAGACGGCAGCGTGGCTGCGATCGGCAGTGGTGGCCCGTATGCCCAGGCCGCCGCACAGGCTCTGGCGCAACACACACAGCTCACCGCCCGCCAGATTGCCGAAGAATCCATGAAGATTGCCGGCAGAATGTGCATCTATACCAATGACGTCGTGACGATTGAAGAGTTGTAAGAAAAGATCAGTGGCCAGTGGTTAGTGGCCAGCAAGAAGGACTGACCACTGATCACTAGCCACTGACCACGGACTTTATGGCCATCTACTTACCCTCATCCGCCGAAGAAGAACAGCTCGCGCTCGACGAACTCACACCGCGTGAGATCGTCGCCGAACTCGACAAATACGTGGTCGGCCAGAAGGACGCGAAACGCGCCGTTGCCATCGCATTGCGCAACCGCATGCGCCGCCAGAAGCTCGCCCCCGACTTGGCAGAAGAAATCATCCCCAAGAACATAATCATGATAGGGCCGACGGGGGTGGGGAAAACGGAGATTGCACGCCGGCTGGCCAAGCTTGCCAACTCGCCATTCCTGAAAGTGGAGGCCTCGAAGTTCACCGAGGTGGGCTACGTGGGCCGGGACGTGGAGTCGATGATTCGCGACCTGGTGGAGATCGCCATCGACAACGTGCGGGAAGAAAAGCTGGAAGATGTCGCGGACAAAGCCGAGCTCAATGCGGAAGAGCGTCTGCTCGATATCCTGTTGCCGCCGTCGCCTCCCCCGCGCCCTGAGCAGGCCTCAACCGCGGGCGGAGTGGTCATCGATGGCAGCACCGGCTTGACCGAATCTTCCAGCCGCACGCGCGAAAAGCTGCGCCAGCAACTGCGCGAAGGCAAGCTGGACGAACGCCAGGTGGAAATCGACGTCCGCGAGCGCAACTTCCCCAGCTTCGAGATTCTGACCAATCAGGGCGTGGAGGAGATGGACGTCAACATCAAGGACATGTTGCCCAACATCTTCGGCCAGCGCACCAAGAAGCGGAAGATGAAGGTCAACGAAGCCTTCGAGTATCTGATCCAGGAAGAGGAGCAGCGCCTGATCGATATGGACCAGGTGACGCGCATGGCGATTGATCGGGTGGAAAACTCGGGCATCGTGTTTCTGGACGAGATCGACAAGATTGCCGGCCGTGAAGGCGGCCACGGGCCGGACGTTTCGCGCGAAGGCGTGCAGCGCGATATTCTGCCGATCGTCGAAGGCACCACGGTTAACACGCGTTATGGAATGGTGCGCACCGACCACGTTTTGTTTATCGCGGCGGGCGCATTCCACGTTTCAAAGCCCAGCGACCTGATCCCCGAACTGCAGGGGCGCTTTCCGATTCGCGTGGAGCTGCAGTCCCTGACCATGGAGGATTTCATCCGCATCCTCACGGAGCCGAAATCGTCGCTGGTGAAACAGTACACGGCGTTGCTGGAAACAGAAGGTGTGAAGCTGGAGTTCACCAGCGAATCGCTGGGGGAAATCGCGCGCTTCGCGTTTCGCGTGAACGAGAGCACGGAAAACATCGGTGCGCGGCGGTTGCACACCATCATGGAGCGTGTGCTGGACGAGCTCAGCTTCGAGGCTCCGGAAAAGAAGGGCCAGCAGGTTACGGTGGATGGGGATTATGTCCGGAAGATGCTGACTGACATTGTGAAGGATCAGGATTTGTCGAGATACATATTGTAGGAAGTACGAGACCACAGAGGGCACAGGGGAACACAGAAAAGCAGGGCTTCCTCTGTGTTTTCCTGAGTTCTCTGTGGTTTTCCCTTTTTCCTATGAAATCCATCGATCGCACTCGCTTGTTGTCCCTGATGCAAAGCGAACAGAAGAAGTTTGTGGACGAGCGGCCCAAGTCCAAGGCGCTGTTTGAGCGGGCGCGCAAGTCGCTGCTGGCTGGCGTGCCGATGAACTGGATGGTGAAGTGGGCGGGCGCATTTCCGCCGTTCGTGCGCGAGGCGCAGGGGGCGCACTTCTTCGATGTCGATGGACACCGCTACACCGACTTCTGCCTGGGCGACACGGGCGCCATGACCGGGCATTCGCCGTTCGCCACGGTGAAAGCGGTGGAAGAGCAGTCGCGGCGCGGCATTACGCTGATGCTGCCGGGCGAGGATGCGATCTTCGTCGCGGAGGAATTGCAGAAGCGTTTCAACCTGCCTTACTGGCAGTTTGCGCTGACGGCGACCGACGCCAACCGGTTTTCGATCCGCCTGGCGAGACAGATCAACGGACGTCCGAAGATTCTGGTCTTCAACTGGTGCTATCACGGCACGGTAGACGAGAGCTTCATTACGCTGCATCGCGACGGCACGGCGCGCGCCCGCAACGGCAATATTGGACCGCCGGTCGATCCTTCCGTCACAACAAAGGTAGTTGAGTTCAACGATATTCCCGCGCTGGAAGCGGCGCTTGCCCCGGGTGATGTGGCCTGTGTACTGGCCGAACCGGCGATGACGAACGTCGGCATCGTGCACCCGCAGCCTGGTTACCACCGGGCGCTGCGCGAACTCACTCGCCAACACGGAGTGCTGCTCATCATCGACGAGACGCATACCATTTGTGCGGGGCCGGGCGGATTCACGCGCGCGGAGAAGCTCGAACCGGACGTGCTGGTATTTGGCAAAGCCATCGGCGGAGGCATTCCCGGCGCGGCTTACGGTTTCTCCCAGGAAGTTGCGGACTGGATCGTCGCGAAGCAGGAACTGGAAAACTGCGACGTGGGCGGCATCGGCGGCACATTGGCGGGAAATGCGCTTTCACTGGCCGCCATGCGAGCGACGTTGACCAAGGTTCTTACGAAAGAGGCGTTTGACCGGATGATCCCCATGGCCGAGCGCTGGACGCTGGGCGTGGCCAAGGCGATCGCCGAGGTGGGACTGCCGTGGCACGTTACGCGTCTGGGATGCCGGGCGGAATATTTGTTCGCCGCGGACGCGCCCAAGAACGGCGCGCAGGCCCACGACGCGATGGATTTCGAGCTGGAGCGCTTCATGCATCTTTACGCCATGAATCGCGGGATTTTGCTAACGCCTTTTCACAACATGGCCCTGATGTCTCCGCAGACCGAGAATGAGGATGTGGATCGTCATAGCAAGGTGTTTCGCGACGCGGTGAGAGAGTTGGTGGGGTGAGAGCAGTGGCCAGTGGCCAGTCGTCAGAAACCAACAGTCCCTGATTTGCTTAGGATCGCGCGGGCAAGTCCCCCGCATCCCTACACGCTGCGACTGGACACCGGCCACTGACCACTGCTAACTGGTGTACCCTGTTGTTTCCGCATGAAGATTCCGACGGGAAAGCTGATGCTGGTTTTTATGGCATCTGTCGCGCTGGTGGGTTGCGCTTCCATCGGCCCGCCGGAACCACCGTCCCTGGAGCTGCCGAAACCGCCGTCGGACCTGCACGCCAAGCGTAAGGGTGACAAGGTCAGCCTCACGTGGACGATCCCTGCGCGGACGATGGACCGGCAGAGCGTGCGCTATCTGGGAGAGACCCGCATCTGCCGAAGCCTTGATCCGGCTCTGGTCAAATGTGGCGACCCCGTGGCTGAGGTGGCGCCACCGCCGAATTTTGCGACGATGAAAGACGGAGCCGGCAACAAGCTCGCGGGCAGTTATGCCGGCGGCCTTTGGGCGGGGCTGCATCTTGATCCGAAACAGCGGAGCCCGTTCTTGACGGTTACCTACGCGGTAGAAGTGCTGAATGTGGACAGCCGAAGCGCGGGGCTGTCGAATCAGGTCCACGTATCTCTGGCGGAAACGCTGCCGCCGCCCACGGACTTTGCCGTCCACCTCACGGGAAAGGGTGTGGTGCTCACGTGGACTGGACAACTGTTGTCATTGACTTATCCGCAGACCGTGCGTTTCAGCTATCGTGTTTTTCGCCGGCTGGAGGGCAGCCAACAGCAGACGCTGGTCGGTGAGTTGGGAGCGGGGATGGCGCGCGACCTAACCCTCGTCGACCAGAGTCTGGAGTGGCAGAAAACTTACTTCTATCACGCCGAAACTCTCACCGTAATTGCGCAGCCGGGAAAGCCGGAGTTTTCCATCGAAGGTGACGACACACCGGAAGTGAAAATCTTCGCCGACGATGTGTTCCCGCCCGCCGTGCCTTCGGGATTGCAGGCTGTCTTTTCAGGTCCAGGCCAGCAAGCCTTCATCGATTTGGTGTGGTCGCCGGTGACGGATGCGGACCTTGCCGGATATAACGTTTATCGACATGAGGAAGGCGCCGCGCCCGTGAAGGTGAATGCAGCGCTGGTAGGGACGCCGTCGTTTCGCGATACCAATGTGGCTCCGGGGAAGACGTATTTTTATTCGGTGTCGACGGTTGATCAGCGGGGGAATGAGAGCAAGCCATCGGAGGAGGCCAGCGAGAGTGTGCCGTAGCTGGGCTGCTGATACCTCAGGGGCTAAAGCCTGCCGAACTTGCAGTTCCTGACGCAGGCCTGGAAGGCCTGCTCCACCCTCGTGCCTTCTTAAAGCTGTCGCAAGGCTGGACTCGTCCACAGGACGCCTCGCAGCGCTCGGCTGGACAGCCGAGGCGGCCATCTCCACACGGAGCATTCCGCACGGAAAAATTTCGCATTAGCTTCCTCTCTCGTGGTTAGATAGATTGCGATGAAATACTGCCGATTTCAACTGAATGGCCAGGAGCAGTACGGCCTGGTTGAGTCCACCGCCGGGCGGGATGCAATTCTGCGAATTTTCCTGACGCCTCCCGAAGAGGCGGACGGTGACCTGGAGAGCCTGCGCACGCGGCGGATTGAACCGCTTGCGCTGGACGAGGCCGTGCTGCTGGCGCCGGTGCGACCGTCGAAAATCGTTTGTGTGGGGCGAAACTACCGCGAACATGCCGCGGAACTCGGCCATGAAGTTCCCGCGGAACCGCTGCTGTTCCTAAAGCCCCCGTCTGCATTGCTGGCGCCTGGCGGGACGGTCCGGCGGCCGAAGATCTCGCAGCGGGTGGATTACGAAGGCGAACTGGGAGTGGTGATCGGCAAGACCTGCCATCAGCCGGCCGCCGATGAGGATGTCCGAAAGTACATCCTCGGCTACACTTGCGCGAACGACGTCACGGCGCGCGACCTGCAAAACAAAGACGGGCAGTGGACCCGGGCCAAGAGCTTCGACACGTTCTGTCCGGTGGGCCCGCTGGTTACGGATCAAATCGATCCTTGGGCCGGAGTAGGAGTGGAAACGCGGGTGAATGGCGTTGTGAAGCAGCAGGGCAACACGCGGGATTTCATCTTTGCGCTGGATGTTGTCATTCGGCATATTGCGCAGGCGATGACGCTGTTTCCCGGAGACTTGATCGAGACCGGCACACCACAGGGAGTCGGGCCGGTGGTGGCGGGAGATGTGATGGAGGTCAGCGTGGAGGGTGTGGGGAGGCTGAAGAATTCTGTGGTGGATGAATGAGAAATTGTTGATTGATGATTGTTGATTGCTGATTGAAAATCGCGTTAGTGCAATCAACAATCAGAAATCATCAATCAGCAATGAATCACTGAAGCCGGAAGCGCTCGCGCATGAGCCGCTGCAGGCGCGGTTTGTAGAGCAGATCGTAGGCGAGTTCTTTGTCGGGGAACATGGCCAGCGCGGCGCGTTTGGCGCCGGCGGCCAGTTCGGAGGCCTCTTCCAAGGTGAGGCTGGGGTCCTGGCCGATCACCGACATCACCATGCTCATCATCAACTGCAGGCGTCGGATCTTCCGGGCTTCTTCTTCGCGTTCCTGTCGCGCTTCTTCTCCCGCCAAAGGCAAGTTCTTGGTAAAATCAGCCCGTTCCGGAAAGTTCATGCCAGCCCCTTTTTCCTCCCACAGTTTGGATGTCGCAAAGCCCACCCGCGTTGCGGCACGGTGCAGGCATTTTCCTCCATTCTGAGGAGAAAGCAACTGCACGAAAGTGCCGTTGGAAGGGTGCTCTTCAGGATTTGAGAAGGTCCTTGCAACGGGGCGAATCAGCGTGGAATCCGATCAAATCTGACCTGCATTCCCGTCTGCAGGGGGTAGAATCGATTGCAGCATTGAGTTCAGTGGTGGTGTCGTTTGGAAAGGAAGCGAGCCAAACTCGCGATTATTGCGTCGCAAAGAACGCGACGCTTCGCGCGGCTCGACCAGATCCTTCGCAGCGCAAGAACGCTTGCTCAGGATGACAACCAAGCTGCACCCCGCCCAGAATTGGAGGAGCCATGGCGGAGCCAGTAACCACCCCGAAACCGAATCCGAATGAAAAGCTGGTAAAGGTCTTCGACAGTGAACTGGAGGCGGAGGCGATGGTGGTCAAGGGCTTGCTCGATTCCGCCAGTATTGAAAACGACCTCATGTCCGCCAGTTTCTTGCAAGATGCGTTTCCCGGGCTGGGCGGAATGATCATTCTGGTGCGCGAAGAGGATGCGGAACGGGCGCGAAGCCTGATCTCCGAGTACCAGCAAAACCAGCCAAGTGCCGACGACGAAGCGGACGACGAAACCCAAGAGATCGACATTACGGAAGAGCCGCCGGCGAAGGGGTGACGGAGTGGCCATCCAGGTAGAAGGTCACGGCTCCGTCGAAATCGGTTCGGTAGACATGCACTCCGGCGGCGGCTAACCGCGCGATGACGTCCCGCCGCGGAAAGCCAAACGCGGTTTGGAATCCAACCGAGATCACGGCAAACCTGGGCTTCGTTGCGCTCAGAATTTCGGGTGTTGTGGATGTCGAGCTGCCGTGGTGTCCGACCTTGAGCAGGTCCGCTTTGGGATGGTGTAGCGCGGCAATCCTCCGTTCGCCGGCCTTCTCTACATCGCCCTCCAACAATACAGAAGACTGGCCATAGCTGACGTGCAGCACCATGGAGTCGTTATTCTTGGGCTCGGCAGCGACGGGCCAATCCTGTGGCGGAAACAGCACTTCGACCTTTGCTCCTCCGAGTTCGAATTCGTCTCCTTCCCAGTGCCGGATCACTTTGATTCCGAGGTGTTGCGCCTCGGCGATCAAGTCATCGAGCGCACGGCTGGGGGGCAGCAAGCCGACCCACAATTCCTTCGGGCGAAAATTTCTGAGCACTGCTCCCATCCCGCCAATATGGTCGGAATGGCCGTGCGAGATCGCCACGGCATCGAGACGGGCGATGCCGCGCCACCAGAGGTAAGGAGAGACAACATCCTCGCCAAAATCAAGCTGGGAGACGCCTCCGCCAATCGGGCCGCCGGCGTCAACCAGCAACGTTCGGCCCTCCGGCATGACCAGGAGGATGGAATCGCCCTCGCCCACGTCAATTGCGGTCACCTCCAGTACCCCGCCACGGACGTGCGGAGTTGGCGGAATGAAGGCCAGGCTGATCGACGCCGCCAGAATCGCGAGTAATCCTGCAATCGCCAGCATCGCCCGCCGGCGCGCCATAGTCATGGCCAGGAGCAGCGCAAGCGCGGCAGCAAAGATCATCAGGACCGACGGAGTAGCGACGCGCAGATCGGCAAGCCGCAAACCGCCCAGCCCGCGGACAGTTCCGGTGATGGTTTCCAGCGCCACCGCGGTCACAAGCGCCGGGATTTTCGCGAGAATCGGCGAAATATATCCCAACCCAACCGCCAATACGGCTGCCGGCATCAGCAGTTGGGTAAGAGGCACCACAGCGATGTTGGCGGGAAGCCCGATGGTGGTCGCGCGATGGAAGTAGTACGCCATGGGCAGAGCCAAGCCCATCTGCATGACCGCCGAAACCAGCAGCAGCTCAAATGCGGTGAGAAAGGAACTGGTGGCAACGCATACCACCAGCAAGGCCCAACTCCGTCCCACAAAGCGTGCCAGGCGTCCCGCAATCAAACGCAGATCTACGCGGAACTGCGCGACCTGCGGAGGCAACAGCGCGCCGTAGTCGTCCGCATCCCAATGCGCGAGGGCCTTGCGGTAAAGCCCCGACGTGCGCTCGACGAGAGGCAACCCGATCGCTGCCACAATCAGCACACAAAGGAACGTCATCTGAAAGCTGGCGGTGAAGAGCTGCCAGGGATTAAATATGAGGAGTCCGAGAGCGGCCGCGCCCAGCGCATTGATCATGGATCGGTCACGGTAGAGCAAGCGCGTGCCCATGTAGATGGCAAACATCAGCGTGGCCCGCCAGACCGGGGCGCCGACTTCGGTGAGGAGGGCATACCCAACGAGGGCCAGAAGAGTCAGCAAGGTGGCCGGTATATCCCCGAGCGACAAGCGGCGCAGCGTCCAGAAGAAAACGAACGCGAGAATGCTGACATTCATTCCCGAAACAACGAGGATGTGGTACGTTCCGGAGCGCTGGAAATCGACGCGGGTGTCGCGGTCGATGAAGGCCTCTTCCCCTATGACGATGGCATCGATCAACGCGGCCTGACGTTCCGGCCAGAGCTCGTGCACTTTGGCGAGAATGCTGGCACGAGCGCGAGCGCGCCAGAGATTAAGGCGGCCGCCGGAGATACCCGGGAGCGCCTCCACGCTCTCAAGATCGGCTGATCCCAATGTTGCAATGCCGTTGTCGGCAAGATAGCCCTGGTAGTCAAATGCGCCGGGATTGCGAAAGTTGCGGGGAGACTTCAGTTTTGCGCGCAGGCGAATCCGCTCTCCGTAGCGAAACATGTGCGTGGCGTTGGCATGGGCTGCGAGTTCGAGGGCCGCCGCGTTTGCGTGTGGCTCGGCGCGGCTATAAATCCCCAACCTCACGCCGGAGTGTAGGGGGAGGTGCTGGCCGCCATTCGTTACGAGTTCTTCGGTTTCGACATCCAGGCTCTGCCGGAGTTCGCCGAAATTTCCCTGGCGCGACCTTCCATCTCGGATGACGTGAGCAGTGATCTCAAGCTCCTGCCCGTCGGCGTAGCGCAGGGTGCTAGTGTCGAGCGGCCCTCTCCGGCCGTGCAATTGGATATGCAGGGCGCCGCCCAGAAAGAACGTACCCAGAGCGAGCGCGCCAGCAAGCCACGTCCGCCGCCGCACGAAGTATGCCGCCGATGCCAGGAACACTGCTCCAGCCAGCACCCACCATGAAGGCGGACGCCACTGGTACAGTCCCACGACGATGCCGGAGGAATAAGCGGCGGCGGCCCACAGCATGGGCTGGCGCGTGGGCCTGAGTTGAAAAACTGCGGATCCAGCAGGAGAGGATGGCGCATTCATCGCGATCGGAACGGTGGTCACGATTCATTCCCGGCAAGGTCAGGGTTGACGCCTTTTTCTAGTGGAGAGGGTGAAGTGCCGGACTTGTGGCGCGGCCGGAAGGCGAGCCTTTTCAAAGCACTAGCGAACCAAATGCACGACACTTTCCAGGTGATAAGTCTGGGGAAACAGATCCACCATGTCAGCTTGCTCCACCCGGTAGCCGGCAGCGAGCAGCGGCACCAGGTCCCGGGCCAGCGTCGCAGGGTCGCACGAAACATAAATCACGCGGGGCGCGCCCAGGCTGGCAAGTGCGCGCGCCACGCGTTCTCCCAATCCGGCTCGGGGCGGGTCCACCACCGCCAGGTCAGGCGCTTGAAGAACTTGGGGGAGGACCGCGCCCTTCCCGGACCGTCCCTTGCCGTTGTGTTGGCTCAGGTAATGTTCGGTAGCAGCCTGTATGGCTTTACCGTTCGAGGGAAGATTGTATTGAAGATCGGCGAAGGCAGTCTGTGACGATTCAACTGAAACAGTGTGACGGAAGTTACGAGCCAGGGCTGTGGAAAACAGTCCCACACCGGCATAGAGGTCGAGGGCCAGGTCTCCGGATTGCCCAGCCGTCACGAGATCGACCAGTTCGTCGATCAAATAGCGGTTGGTCTGAAAGAAGGCGCCGGCGCTGACGCGGTAGGCCGCTGCCCGGACCTGATAAGCCAACTCTGCCGCGCCAACCGCAAGCAGCGCCTCCTGAGCGCCTCCTTTTGTCTCGCGCAGGGCAACCATGCCTACGATCTCCGGTAGGGCCGCGCGCAATTCTTCGGAGTAAGCGCGAACCGCGGACCGGCGTGCATCGGGAGCACATGAAAGTTCCGCCAGGAGCTGCGTGTCTTCGGCGTTGGCAAAGAACTCGACCTCGCGCACTCCATCAGCCGCGGTGCCCGCTCGCCCGGTCTGCCAGAGAGCCGCGATGCCGCGATTGATCAGTGGGGAGCTGATCGGGCACTGCTCGACCGGTAACAGTTGATGCGACGCCAGCTCGAAGTATCCCGCGGCAAACTCAGGATGTATCCGCAGCTGTAGCCGCGAACGGTTGCGATAGTTCCACGGCGGCGACGGATGGACCCGGATTTCACAATCCAAGTCCAGCTTGGCAATGCGCCGCAGGGTTTTGCACAGAATGTCCTTCTTGATCGCGAACTGGTGCTCGTAATCCGTATGCTGGTAGTGGCACCCTCCGCACCGGCCGAAATAGGGGCAGGCGGGCTGAACCCGATGCGGCGAGGCCTCGACAATCGCCTGTACTGCCGCGCGCGCAAAGCCCGGTTTTTCCTCGGCCAGCGAGGCTTCCACCTTTTCTCCCGCGAGCACGAAGGGCAGGAACACAGCCTTGCCACGTCCCTGCTCGTCGGCGGGCAGGCGGGCCAGTCCGTCACCGCCGTAGATCATCTTTTCAATGGTGAGGAGCAAGGGGTGATTCTACGGGATTGTCGTAAAATGATGGGACTGGCACCAGCCCGGCCTAAACAAGCGGAGGGATGCGTGAGTGGTTGAAACGGGTGGTCTTGAAAACCACTGTACGGGAAACCGTACCGGGGGTTCGAATCCCTCTCCCTCCGCCACTCACTCAATTGGTGCAGAAGCCAGGCGGTTCGGATTCGACGGTCGCGACCACACAAGATACTGTTTATGGTTTTCACATGAATTTTCCCCGCTCCAGTGGGGTTTTGCTTCATCCGACGACTCTTCCCGGACCCCACGGTATGGGCGATTTCGGGCCCGAGGCCTATCGTTTTGTTGAATTCCTACACTCGGCCGGACAAAAACTCTGGCAGGTGCTTCCGCTGAACCCAACGGGCTATGCGGACTCGCCCTTCCAGTGCTTTTCCGCCAGCGCCGGAAACCCGCTCCTGATCAGTCTCGATCGCCTCGTCGATCAGAACCTCCTGGGTGGGAACGACCTGCGCAGTATCCCGACGTTCCCGGTTGAAACCGTCGACTTCGACGCCGTCAATCGTTTCAAGATGCCGCTGCTGAAAAAAGCCGCGACCAACTTCCTGGCCGGCGCCTCCGCCGGCGATCGCCGCCGATTTGAAGGATTCTGCCAGGCCAACGCTGCCTGGCTCGACGATTTTGCGCTGTTCATGGCCGTGAAGGAAGCCCACAACCTGGTCGCGTGGACCAAGTGGCCCTCCGACATTGCCGCTCGGGAGACCGAAACCATGCAGCGCTGGTTGGCAAAGCTGGCATCCTCCATCGAGTCCCAGAAATTCTTCCAGTATGAATTTTTCCGGCAATGGCAGGAACTGCGTGCCTACGGACGAGAGCGCAACGTCAGCATCATCGGCGATGTTCCGATCTACGTCGCGCACGACAGCGCCGACGTCTGGTCCAATCGCCAGTTCTTTTTGCTCGACGAAGGCGGCAACCCCCTGAAGATTGCCGGCGTGCCGCCGGATTACTTCAGCGCCACGGGACAGTGCTGGGGCAATCCCATTTACAACTGGCCGTTGCTCAAGCAAACCGGATACCAGTGGTGGATCGAACGGCTGCGATCCGCCCTTCGCCTCTACGACGTGGTCCGCATCGATCACTTCCGCGGTTTTGAAGCCTACTGGGAAGTACCCGGTCAGGAGGTCACCGCCGTCAACGGGCGCTGGGTGAAAGGCCCGGGCGGGGAACTGTTCTCCGTGCTCCGCCAGGAATTCGGCGATCTTCCGATCATCGCCGAGAACCTTGGTGTTATCACCCCTGAGGTCGAAGCGATTCGCCACGAGTTCGGTTTCCCCGGCATGGCTATCTTGCAGTTCGCTTTCGGCAATGATCCGCAGGCGCCCACATTCAAACCTCACAACTACGTTCGCGATCTGGTTGCCTATACGGGAACCCACGACAACGATACCGTCGTCGGTTGGTGGACCAGCAGTGGCACCAGCGACAGCACGCGCACTCCGGAAGACGTTGCCAAGGAGCACGCATACGCGCGCGCCTATCTCGGCTTCAAAGACGAGCCCATCCACTGGGTTCTTATCCGTGGCATCATGTCGTCGGTCGCGAACACGGCCATTGCGCCCATGCAGGACATCCTCGGCCTGGGCAGCGAAGCGCGCATGAACCTTCCCGGCACATCGCATGGCAACTGGAAATGGCGTATGAGGCCGGGCGCCACAACCAGTGAGATCGCGACAAAGCTAAAAGAAATGGTTACTCTCTACGACCGTTGAGGTCCGTTTCTGAGCAAGCGGGAGGGACGAAATGCCCATACGACGACGTGAGGCTCGGCGCACAGGCGACACACATGGAAAAGCCAACTAAATCCTTCTGGCAAATCTGGAACATGAGCTTCGGCTTCTTCGGCATTCAGTTCGGCTGGGGCCTCCAGATGGCCAATATGAGCGCCATTTACGAATACCTCGGCGCTCGCGCCGACCAGATTCCCATCCTGTGGCTCGCTGCTCCACTGACCGGACTCATCGTCCAGCCCATCATCGGACATGCCAGCGACCACACCTGGGGACGCCTCGGACGCCGCCGTCCATACTTCCTCACGGGCGCAGTCCTGAGTTCGTTCGCTCTCATCATGATGCCTCGCTCCTCGGTTCTCTGGATGGCCGCTGGCCTTCTGTGGATTCTGGACGCATCGATCAACATCAGCATGGAACCATTCCGGGCCTTCGTCGCAGACCTGCTACCTGAACAGCAACGAACCCGCGGCTTCGCCATGCAAAGCCTGTTTATTGGACTCGGCGCCGTGGTCGCATCAGCCCTGCCGTGGATGCTGACCAATTGGTTGCGTCTCGGAGCGGGTACGGCGGGACACGCCATTCCGCTGACCGTTCGCCTCTCGTTCTACACCGGCGCAGCCGTATTTCTTGGGGCGGTTCTGTGGACGATCGTCACCACCAAGGAATATCCCCCGGAGGACATGGAAGCCTTCCGTCGCATGAAGTCCCAGAAACGCAGCTTGGCCACGAATGCAGCGGAGATTCTCGATTCCATTGCCCGGATGCCAAGGACAATGCGCCAGCTTGCTCCCGTGCAGATTCTCACTTGGCTTGGACTTTTTTGCATGTGGCTCTACTTCCCGGTGGCCGTCGCACGCAATGTTTTCGACGCGCCTGAGACCACCTCGCCTCTCTATTCAGCCGGCGTCGAGTGGGGTGGCCTCTGCTTTGGCTTGTACTCGGCTGTATGCTTTTTCTTCTCTTTCTTTCTTCCGGCGATCGCTCGCGCCATCGGACGCAAGCACACGCACAGCCTTTGCCTGGTAGCCGGCGGGATTGGGCTGATTTCGGTTGCCTTCATTCACAACAAGTACGTTTTACTTTTGACCATGGTAGGTATCGGTATAGCGTGGGCCAGTACGCTGTCGATGCCTTATTCAGTGCTGGCTGGATCGCTGCCCAAGGAAAAAACAGGTGTCTACATGGGCATCTTCAACTTTTTTATCGTGACGCCGGAAATCATCGCGTCACTGTTCTTCGGATGGGTGATGAACCATCTGCTCCACAATAATCGCTTGACCGCCGTCGTGGCCGGAGGCTGTTTCATGCTCATCGCGGCTCTGCTCATGCAGAGGGTTCTTGATCCAGGAGAGGAGAGAGCAAAGGTCGAGGAGAAGCAGGATCTCAAACTGAAGGAACAACCTCGCCTGATTTCGAACCCGAGAACCGGCTAACCTGCTCTCGGAAAAGTTCGTCCGCGACGGAAGTGTCATGCACACCGTACCAATGTATTCTTGGCATTACACTCTTCGCTGCCCACCGGCAGGCAGGGTGGTTCTGTGATTTTGACTATTCGTACAGCAGCATCGAGATCGGGGAGGAAGCGCTTTGTCAGAAAGACTGGATGCGCTTTGGTACAAAAACGCGGTTATCTACCAGGTTCATGTCCGCGCGTTCTATGACAGCAACGGAGATGGCATCGGCGATTTCGACGGTTTGGCGCAGAAGCTCGACTACCTGCGGGAGCTAGGGATCGACGCGATCTGGCTCATGCCGTTCTTCCCCTCGCCCCTGCGCGACGACGGGTACGACATCGCGGATTACACCTCGGTTCATTCAAACTACGGCACCCTGGAAGACTTCCAGAAGTTCCTTGCGGCCGCCCATGAGCGGAAGATCAGGGTGATCGTGGAGATGGTCCTGAATCACACCTCGGATCAACACCCGTGGTTCCAGGAGTCACGCAGTTCCCAGGACAATCCGCGCCGCAATTGGTATGTCTGGAGCGACACCGACACGCGGTATCGGGGAGTTCGGATCATTTTCCTCGATACGGAGATGTCGAACTGGGCGTGGGATCCAATCTCCAAGGCGTACTTTTGGCACAGGTTTTTCAGCCATCAGCCTGATCTCAACTACGACAATCCGGCAGTGCGGGAACAGATGTGGAACGTGATGAAGTTCTGGCTGGACCTCGGCGTCGACGCTTTTCGTCTGGACGCGGTTCCTTACCTGGTGGAGCGTGAAGGTACATCCTGCGAGAACCTGCCGGAAACTCACGCCATCATCAAGGAACTGCGCCAACGACTCGACCACGAGTTTCCGGGGAGAATGCTCCTGGCCGAGGCAAACCAGTGGCCCGCGGATCTCCGCCCGTATTTTGGCGACGGGGACGAGTTCCACATGGCGTTTCACTTTCCCCTCATGCCCCGGATGTTCATGGCTCTGAAATTGGAGGACCGCAAACCAATAACGGAGATTCTGCAGCAGACTCCCGAGATCCCGCCCTCCTGCCAGTGGGCATTGTTTCTGCGAAACCACGATGAGTTGACCCTGGAAATGGTCACGGACCTGGAACGCGATTATATGTACGACGCGTACGCCCGGAACAAGACCATGCGCCTGAATCTCGGCATCCGTCGCCGGCTTGCTCCGCTGCTGGACAATGATCGCCGGCGCATCGAATTGATGAATGGTATGCTCATGTCGCTTCCGGGTACGCCGATCATTTATTACGGCGATGAAATCGGAATGGGAGACAACGTCAACCTTGGCGACCGCAACGGGGTGCGTACACCGATGCAGTGGAACGGGGGTTGGAATGGCGGCTTTTCTGCGGCCGACCCAGAAGCTCTTTATTCCCCACTCCTGCTGAATCCCGTGTACGGTTTTCAGGCAATCAATGTACTATCGCAAAAGCGCACGGAGCACTCCCTGCTGTCCTGGATGCAGCGCATCATCCGGGTCCGCAAGTCGGCGCCAGTGTTCGGCTCAGGCTCCATTGAATTTCTCTATCCGGCAAACCATCGGGTGCTAGCCTATGCGCGACAACTGGGCGATGAGACGATTCTGGTGGTGAACAATCTTTCCAGCTCAGCACAGGCGGTTGAACTCGACTTGCGCCGTTACAAGGGAAAGGTTCTGATCGAGATGTTTGGCAGGAACCTTTTTCCGCGCATAGGGGAACTGCCGTACTTGCTGACGATGGGCCCATACCAGTTTTTCTGGTTCCGGTTGCGAAGAATCTGAATTATAGCCATGAACTGACGTCACTGCCGCGCGCTCGGGAAAAGTGCGTGTTACTCCCCCAGGCGGAGGGTCGAATTGGCAGAGGAAAGCGTTCTTACAGACGATTTTATACGCCAACTCATTAACGTCGGCGAGGTCGACGTCCTCGTTGGGTTGCCCACTGATAACAACGCCGAGACGATTGGGCCAATCATACGCACCATCCAAGCCGGCATCCTGAAAACCTTCCCGCGGGAACGGGCCGTGATTATCAACGCCGACGGTGGGTCCAGAGATGGAACTCCAGAGCTCGTGATGGGCGCGTCCATCGATGACGTGCGGCATGCATACAGTGGACAAGCGTTGCGCACGCTGCACTCGGTAAGTACGCAGTACGCGGCCAGCCCCTCCTCTGATACTGCGTTGCGCACTATCCTGGCGGCTGCGGAATTGCTGCGTGCCAAGGCATGTGCAGTCATTTCACCGGAGTCGACGAATATCGAATCGGAGTGGATCGCGCGACTTCTTCGGCCCATTTACTACGACAATTTCGACCTGGTCACACCCATCTACCGCCGGCACAAGTTCGAGGGCCTCCTCATGAGAAACCTCGTTTATCCGATGACGCGGGCGCTCTACGGCAAAAGGATCCGAGAACCGTATGCATCGGAGTTTGCCTTTTCTGGTCGCCTGGGAAGCGATTTTCTGGCACGCGATATTTGGGGTCAGGAGGGGGGGAGAGTCGGGCGCGAGATGGAACTGGCCATCAGCGCAATTACCGGAGCCTACCGCGTGTCCCAGTCATTTCTGGGAACAAAAGATCGGGTAGAACGACGTCCTGCCGATCTCGTGCCCGTCATGCGGCAGACGGTTGCTGTTCTTTTTTCGTCGCTGGACACAACCTTTACGGTCTGGAGCAACAACCATGGTTCGCAACCGGTCCCTACTGTGGGTCCTGAATACGACGTTACCCTTGAACCAGTTCGGATAAACCGGAAGCGGCTGAAACAGATGTTTTCCAACGGCATCGCAGAGTTAGAGCCCGTCTTCAAGTCGATCCTTTCGGCATCGACCCTCTCCGCGCTACAACAAATTGCGAGTCTCAACGACGAAGACTTTCGCTATCCGGCGGAGCTGTGGGCCAAAACCGTGTATGAATTTGCGGCTTCCTATCGCAAGTCTGTCATAAGCCGGGATCACATCATCCAAGCCTTGGCGCCGCTTTATCGTGGGAGGATGTTTACGTTTCTGGTGGAGAACCGCAGCGGTTCGGCGGAAGACGTGGAGAATAACATCGAAAACCTGTGTTGCGAGTTCGAACGATTGAAGCCGTACCTGCTCGAACTTTGCAATGGCGGAAAGTGAGGCAACCATGCGGGAAATAATCTGGCAGGAACTGACGCAGGCCATGCAGGAGGCCGTCCGGGGCTTTGCGCATCTATTACCACGGCTGATCGTGATGTTGATCATCGCGTTCGCCGGCTGGGTGATTGCCTATCTGTTGAAGTGGATCCTGCGCAGTATTCTTCGTCTCGCCAAGTTTGACAAACTTTCCGAGAATGCGGGCGCCTCGCAGTTGCTCAACCGGGCCGCCCTTCCACCCTCCACGGAATTGTTGAGCCGATTCGTGTTCTGGGTGGCTTGGCTGGGCTTCATTCTGATTGGGGTGAGTCTACTCGGGATCGGAGGCCTGCAACAGCACATCGCAAGGTTCTTTCTATTCCTGCCCCGACTGTTTGTGGCCATGTTCACAATCTTCTTTGGCCTGCTCGCTGCCAGCTTTTTTTCGCGCGCCGCATTGCTGGCAGCAGTAAATGCTAATCTGCCATCTCCCAAGCTGCTGAGTATTTCTATCCGCGCCATGATCATCATTTTCGTGGTGTCGATGGTTTTTGAGGAGCTAGGGTTGGCGGAGCAGACCGTGCTGCTGGCGTTCGGAATTGCCTTCGGAGCGGTAATGCTGGGGCTTGCGATTGCCTTCGGAATGGGGGGCCGGGACCTGGCTCGCCAGTTCCTTGAGAAAAGGTTCGTTCGTGAGAAGAAAAACGAAAAAGAAGACGAACCCTCACCGCTATGACATTCGACGATGCGAACTCGACGACAAAGTGTCCCTGTACCGCTTCGTTTCAGCTTGTGCGAGGAGATCGATCCGGCTGGTAGAGGGTTCTGGATAAAGCGGGGGTAGAGCTTATGTGCGGCACAAGGATTTAACAACGATTCAGGCACTGCTGTCATCTATTGGAAGCTAAGTGTCCACCCAAGTTCCGACGACCTCTCTGCTGATATGTCTGAGGACCGAGATCGATGTCCATTCAATCACCGCCCATCGTTTGGCCTGGCCGCCCTTATCCCTTGGGATCGACCTGGGACGGTGAGGGCGTCAACTTCGCGCTCTACTCGGAGCACGCGGAGAAAGTGGAGCTTTGCCTGTTCGACATTTCCGGCAAGCGCGAAATTCTTCGCGTCATGCTTCCCGAACAGACTGACATGGTCTGGCACGGTTATCTGCCGGAGGTGCGTCCGGGCCAATTGTACGGATACCGGGTATATGGACCGTACGCCCCGGAGCAGGGCCATCGCTTTAATCACCACAAGCTTCTGCTCGACCCCTACGGAAAACAAGTTCAGGGAGCAATCCGCTGGAGTGATTCTCACTTCGGATACCGGGTCGGACACAAACAAGAGGACTTGTCCTTTGACCGGCGCGACGACGCGGCGGGAATGCCGAAGAACCGGGTGATCGACTCGGCTTTCACCTGGGGAGTTGACGCGCCGCCCCGGATCCCCTGGCATGAGACGCTGATTTATGAGCTCCACGTAAAGGGATTCACCATGTGCCATCCCGACGTTCCCCCTCCTTTACGAGGGACGTACGCAGGCCTGGCGACAGCCCCGGTGATCGAGTACCTCACGCGCCTTGGGGTCACCTCGATTGAGCTCATGCCTGTGCACAGCTTTGTGGACGACCGGCAACTCGTGCAACGGGGTCTGCGCAACTACTGGGGTTATAACTCTATCGGGTTTCTAGCACTCGAGCCCCGGTACCTCGCGACCAGCTCCATCCGCGAATTCAAAACCATGGTGAAGACGCTGCATTCAGCAGGGCTGGAAGTGATTCTCGATGTCGTCTACAACCATACTGCGGAGGGCAATCATCTTGGCCCCACGCTCTCGCTAAGGGGCATCGATAACAGCGCTTACTACCGCCTCACAGCCGACAATCCGCGTTATTACATGGACTACACAGGTACGGGAAACACGCTGAACATGCAACATCCGCGAGTGCTTCAGCTGATCATGGACAGTCTGCGCTATTGGGTTCTCGAGATGCACGTGGACGGTTTCCGATTTGATCTTGCGGCTACTCTCGCGCGTGAGCTGCACGAAGTGAATCGTCTGGGGGCGTTTCTCGACATCATCCATCAAGACCCCGTGCTCTCCCAGGTGAAACTGATTGCCGAACCCTGGGACCTCGGCGAAGGAGGCTATCAGGTCGGGAATTTCCCCGTGGGCTGGGCGGAATGGAACGATCGCTACCGGGACACGGTGCGGGCTTATTGGAAGGGTGACGGAGGGCTGGTCGGGGACCTGGCTTATCGAATCACCGGCTCGAGCGACCTTTATGCGCACAGCGGGCGGCGTCCGTATGCCAGCATTAATTTTGTGACCGCACATGATGGCTTCACCTTGCAGGATCTGGTTAGTTACAACCAGAAACACAACGAGGCCAATGGCGAAGACAATCGCGACGGCAACAACAATAATCGCAGCTGGAATTGCGGAGTAGAGGGTCCTACAGAAGATCCGAACATTCGTGCTTTGCGCGCCAAGCAAAAGCGGAATCTGCTGGCCACCCTGCTGGTCTCGCAGGGCGTACCGATGATCTATTCGGGAGATGCAATCGGCCATACGCAGATGGGGAACAATAACGCCTATTGCCAGGACAACCCGATCAGCTGGCTGAACTGGAACTTGCAACCCGAGGATCGCGACCTGCTTGCGTTCGTGCAGCGCATGGTCAACCTTCGTAAGCGGCATCCCGTATTCCGGCGCCGGCGATTTTTCCAGGGACGTCCGATCAAAGGCGCGAGTGTAAAAGATCTTCTTTGGCTCAATCCTCAGGGCGAGGAAATGAGCGAAGAGGAGTGGCGCGATCCCTCGGTCCACTGCTTGGGAATGCTCCTGTCAGGCCAGGGACTGGACGAGACCGATGAACGCGGCCGGAAACTGGGCGACGAAAATTTTCTCGTGCTCCTGAACGCTCACCACGAAGATGAGGCATTCGTTTTACCAACATTCCGTCCAGGCGCCCGCTGGAACTCATGGATGGACACGTCTCGAGAGGACGGGCTACGTCCTACCGATACCTATGACGCTGGTGCCGGCTATCCGTTGCAGGCGCGCTCGATGGCTGTGTTGATGCAACGCCGCGGCAACGGCAAGAAGGAAGAGTCGAATGAAGCGCCGTCATGACATGCCGTTCGGCGCTCAGTACCGTGACGATGGGAGCGTGCGGTTTCGCCTGTGGGCCCCAGCAGCGCATCAGGTTGAGCTTTGTCTTGCAGACGGGAACAATTCCACGCGTCTTCCGCTGGGCCGCGGCAATGAAGGGTGGTTCGAGCTAGTCACGGATGCCGCCGGACCGGGGACTCACTACTATTTCCGGATCGATGATGGCCGGGAAGTCCCGGACCCGGCTTCCCGCTTTCAACCACGGGACGTCCACGGGCCCAGCGAAGTGATCGATCCCGGTGCCTTTGACTGGCAGGATGACGGCTGGAATGGCCGCCGTTGGGAAGAGGCTGTCATCTACGAGTTGCATGTTGGCGCCTTCGCACCGTCGGGAACTTTTTCTGCCGTGCGCGAGCGCCTCGACTATCTGGCGGATCTGGGAATTACCGCTTTGGAGTTAATGCCGGTTGCCGACTTCCCCGGCAAGCGCAATTGGGGTTACGACGGCGTCTTGCCGTTCGCGCCCGATAGCACCTACGGGCGTCCTGAAGATCTCAAACAGTTGGTGCAAAGTGCGCATGATCGCGGAATGATGGTCCTGCTGGATGTGGTCTATAACCACTTTGGCCCGGAGGGAAATTATCTTAACCTCTATGCGCCGCAGTTCTTTACCGACCGGCACCACACGCCGTGGGGGAATGGCATCAACTTCGATGGCCCCGAAAGCCGGGTGGTCCGGGACTTCTTCATCCACAACGCACTCTACTGGCTGACCGAATATCACTTTGACGGACTGCGTCTGGATGCGGTTGACGCGATTGTTGACAACTCGAGGCCGGACATCCTCACGGAATTAGCCGATGCTGTCCGGAGTTCCACTGCACCGGACCGCCAAGTCCATCTCATCCTGGAAAATGACCGCAACCAGGCACGGTACCTTCAACGTACAGAGCGTTGCCGACCTCAGACTTACACCGCGCAGTGGAATGACGACATCCATCACGCACTGCATGTGCTGATCACCGGGGAGCGGGACGGATACTATTCGGACTATTCAGAGCGTCCTCTTGAAAACCTGGGCCGTTGCCTTGTCGCCGGATTTGCATACCAGGGCGAGGCCTCCTTCTACAGGAATGGCGAAACGCGGGGTGAGTCCACCGCCGGCCTGCCGCCCACCGCGTTTATCTCGTTCCTTCAGAACCACGACCAGATCGGAAACCGCGCGTTTGGAGAGCGAATCACTGAGATTGCCGAGTTCCCGGCCGTGCGTGCAGCAGTGGCAATCCTGCTGCTTGCGCCATCGCCGCCATTGCTCTTCATGGGCGAAGAGTTCGGGGCTGAAACACCGTTTCTCTTCTTCTGCGATTTCGAAAAGGACCTGGCTGCCGCGGTCACCGCCGGCCGGCGAAAGGAGTTCGCCCGTTTTGCGAAGTTCAATGACCCAATGGAACGCGAGCGGATCCCCGATCCCAGCGCCGCCACGACTTTTGAGGCATCACGGTTGACCTGGAACGTCATTCAGCAGTCGCAACATCGAGATTGGTTGCGCTTCTATCGCCAATTGCTGAAGCTCCGCTGTCAGCATATTGCCCCCCGTCTCTCCTCAGCCTGCGCCGTCAAGGCAGGGTACGAAGTCCACGGCGATCGTGGTCTTAGCGTGCATTGGGCGTTTTCGGATGGTTCAAAGCTAACGTTGCTCGCGAATCTTGGGGTACACTCCATCTCCGGCATTGCTTCGCCCACGGGGCAAGTCATCTATGCCAGCGAGGAAGGCAGCGCCGATGCTATGAAGCGAGGAGCAATGCCGCCTTGGTCCGTGGTGTGGTTTCTGGAATGAAGCCCGGCTCACAAATTCCACTGGCGACCTATCGCCTGCAGCTCAATCGCGGCTTTACCTTCGCGCAAGCAACTGCGATCGTTCCCTACCTTTCCTCGCTCGGTATCAGTCACTGTTACATTTCTCCGTGCCTGAAGGCTCGCCCCGGCAGCCTGCACGGGTACGACATTGTGGATCACAATTCATTGAACCCCGAAATTGGGAGTCTCGAGGATTTTGACCGCTTAGTGGCGGCTCTCCATGAACATGGCATGGGATTGATCCTCGATATCGTGCCCAACCACATGGCAGTGATGGGCAGCGACAATGCGTGGTGGCTGGACGTCCTCGAGAATGGCGAATCTTCGGCCTACGCTTGTTTTTTCGATATTGACTGGTGGCCGCTGAAAGACGAACTGTATGGAAAAGTGCTGGTGCCTGTCCTGCATGACCATTACGGTGCCGTGCTGGAGAGCGGCGAATTGAAACTTGTTTTTCATCAAGAGCGCGGTGAATTCGATATTTCTTACCGGAATCATCGCTTTCCCGTGGATCCCAAGGAGTATCCTCGTGTCCTGCAGCGCTGTGCCGAAGCACTGGTGGCGAGGCTTGGCGAACAGAGCCCGGATTTATTGGAACTGCAAAGCCTGATCACCGCCTTCGGCCACCTGCCCGGACGACAAGAGACCAGCCCCGAAGGAATCGCCGAACGCAATCGTGATAAAGAGATCCACAAGCGCCGGCTGGCCGAGTTGTGTGCGCGATCTCCGGAGATTATTGCGTGCATTCTTGAAGCCGTCGAAGCTATGAATGGCACGCCTGCCGACCCCGCAAGCTTTGAACAATTGCACGAACTCATTAAAGCGCAAACCTTTCGCCTGGCCAATTGGAGGGTCGCCGCCGACGACATCAACTATCGGCGTTTTTTCGATATCAACGATCTCGCCGGGATTTGCGTGGAAAACGAGACCGTCTTTGAGGCAACTCATCGTCTGGTCCTTACTCTGGTGGCCGGGGGGAAGGTGGATGGCTTGCGCGTCGACCATCCCGACGGATTGTATGATCCCGCTCAATATTTCGAGCGTTTGCAACGCGGCATCGCTGTCGCCACGAACCATTCCGAGAACAACGAGAACGGGTCACACTATGTGGTGATCGAGAAAATCCTCACGGGTTCGGAACGACTGCCAACCGCATGGCCGGTGTGCGGCACGACCGGCTACGACTTCGCCAATCTGGTAAACGGTCTGTTTGTGGACCCGGCGGCTGCGAGGCGCTTTGAGGGCATTTACCGGAACTTTGTCGACGAGGAAACTGATTTTGACGATCTCGCCTACGACTGCCGAAAACTGATTGTTCGCCTTGCCCTGGCTAGTGAGCTGAATGTGCTTGCCAACCAACTTGCGCGGATTGCCCTCGCCAAGCGACGCACCTGCGATTTCACTCTCAACAGCCTGGGTGACGCTCTGACGGAAGTGGTCGCCAGCTTTCCTGTGTACCGCACCTATGTCAGCACTCGCGGCCTTTCGGAAACAGACGCAGGTTACATCCGAAGCGCCGTCGCCGCGGCGAAGCGAAGAAGTCCGGCGGCTGACCCGAGCGTTTTTGACTTCGTCGGAGAAGTGCTTCTGACTCACATTGCGGAGGGACAGGATCCTGCGTATTGGAATGCTGTGATCAACTTCGCCATGAAATTCCAGCAGTTTACCAGTCCGGTGATGGCCAAAGGGTTGGAAGATACAGCCTTTTACCACTACAACCGTCTCGTGTCATTGAACGAAGTGGGCAGCGACCTTCACCGCTTCGGAACTACCGTATCTGAGTTTCATGCTGCAAATCAGGAGCATCTCCGCGATTGGCCTCACACGATGCTGGCCACCAGCACCCATGACTCGAAGCGATCTGAGGACGTGCGTGCGCGCATCGATATCCTATCGGAAATGCCGGGGCTATGGAGGCTTCGAGCGCGCGACTGGAGGCGTTTCAATCGGAGCCACAAGCGTCGCGTCAACAACCGGCCTGCTCCCTCGCTGAACGACGAATACTTGCTCTATCAGACGTTGGTTGGTGCCTGGCCATCAGAACCGCTGGGCGACGAGCACGATTGGAAGATTTTCCGTGAGCGGATGGAAAACTACATGTTGAAAGCCATCCGTGAAGCCAAGCGGAACACCAGTTGGATCAATCGGAATGCTGAATACGAGGACGCAGTTACGTCGTTTGTTAGGACCCTGCTGACTACGGGCGCCAAGAACCGGTTCCTCGATGACTTTCTGCCCTTCCAGCGCCGCGTGGCCCGCCTGGGCGCGTGGAATAGCCTGTCGCAGACACTGCTGAAGCTGACTTGCCCTGGCGTTCCTGACATCTACCAAGGCACTGAGTTGTGGGATTTCAGCCTGGTTGATCCCGACAACCGGCGCCCAGTCGATTACATCGACCGCCAGCAGATACTAGGAAGTATCGCTGGGTGGAGCAACCCCTCCGATGCATTATCAATAGGCCGCCTGTTGGAGACTCCCGAAGACGGTCGCCTCAAGTTGTATGTGATCTGGAAGACCTTGTGCTTGCGTAAACACCAGACGGATCTTTTCCAGCGTGGCGAGTATCTGCCGCTGGCAGTGGAAGGGGGGAAAGCCGATCACGTTGTAGCGTTTGCCAGGAAGTCTGGAAACACGAGCGCGCTCGTGATTGTTCCACGCCTCGTGGCCGGCTTGCTCAATGACACCGATCGCCCGCCGATCGGACCTAAGACTTGGGAGGATACTCACCTCCTGCTGCCGTCTTGCGACTGTCCCGAAAAGTATCGGAACGCTCTTACGGGAGAAGTCCTGGACGTACAGAAAATTGATGCCTGCGGAAAAATTGACGTCTCGAAGGTCTTAGCGGAGTTTCCAGTGGCCCTGTGCTTCGTCGGCCAGTCACCGGTGCCGGAAGGATGACTTGCCGCTGTTTCTGATGATGCATCTTCATGCATCGTCCTCTACGACTTTCCTGCCAGTCGCCCAATCAGCAGATCGAAAAACCTTGCGGAATCCACGTCCACAGCCACTTTCGCGTTGGGAACAAACTTGTCGCGCAAAACTGGAGAGGTTCTTGTACTGCCCAATGTGGGCGCCGAACCCCGAATCGGCATGTTCAGGGCGGCCGCATCTTTCTCCATGCCTGGGCGACGCCGCAGGTCGCCGGCGCTGGGACTGTAGCCTAAGGTTTCTCCCGCTGTGAGCTCGCCGGCCGTTTCTACGTCCACATAATAATCGTGAAACTTCAAGATCGACGGATCGAGGAACCCCGCCACCGCGAGGGAGTCGTGCATGTTCGGTCCCACCACAAATCCGCGCTCGCGATTATGCTCGATGGCGTTGCGGGCAATCTTTGCCGCCGCCTGGCTGACTGGGTTCTGGGGGCCCTCGAGAATGCGGACGTGTTCGTCGGTTAAAGATGTCTTGCGTGTGACGTCGAGACCAACCATAGTGATCGGGATTCCCGACTGGAACACAATGCGGGCCGCCTCCGGGTCCACGTAGATGTTGAACTCGGCCGCGGGTGTGATGTTGCCTCCGGAGAGCGATCCCCCCATCATGACCAGGCTTCGCACCATGCCGGCAAGGGAAGGGTCTGCATTCAAGGCCGTGGCGATGTTGGTCAGCGGCCCGATGGTCAGCAAGGTCACTTCTCCCGGATACTTACGAACGATCTGGCAAATGAACTCGGCCGCCGGCTGAGCCACCGGTTGAATCTTCGGCTCAGGAAAGACGGCCCCGCCCAATCCATTTTCTCCGTGCACGTAAGCGGCGGTCACCAAACGGCGCACCAGAGGCGCTTTCGCCCCCGCGGCAACGGGGATCTCCGTGCGACCCGCGACTTCCACCATACGCAACGCATTGGGCAGAGTCAGATCCAGCGGCACGTTGCCGGCCACCGGAGTGATCCCTTCAATCTTCAATTCCGGCGAACGCATCGCGAGCAGCAGCGCAAGTGCATCGTCCACACCGGGGTCGGTATCGATGATCACCCGGAACGGGCCGTGGGCGGGCGCTTGCGGCTCCCCGGCACCTCCCCGTGCGGCGCCGGCCTTAAGCGGAAGACCACTGAATGCGATAGCGGCAGCGGCGGACGAGGTCACGAACTGGCGCCGCGTAATGTGTAGGCTGTTCTTTTGAGAATTCATTTGGGTTGTCTCGTTCGGCAACGGCTCATTATTGCGAGCGCTTTGGCGGTTTCGTCATCAACTTGATGTAGAGATCGTAGAGCTTTGGCGCGTCGACATCAAACTGCACCGTTGCCAGATGTTCGTAGGGCGGAACATCCGCTCCCGGCGCCCAGAAAAGCGTCTCGCCGTACAGAGGCCCGTGGTCAATGTCGATATCCACATAGAGCTGCTTCTGTCCCGTGATGATGGAAGGGTCAACCATGGCGGCGGCGGAAAGCTCGTCCCACATGAAACTTTCCACGGAAAACTCGGTGAGATAACGGGCTACGGGGGTGCCGGCCTTGGCGATGGCGGCTTTGATCTCCGGCCCAAGCTTTGTCTTCACTGAGATATCGACCGGCGTGATAGTGACTTTCTTCCACGGAGCGCGCATGGTGATGCGCACGGCCTCGGGATCGAACCACCAGTTGAATTCGCGGCGAGCATCGACGCCGGTGATGCCGCCATTGTCCGCGTACATGCCGCTGCCCATCACGACCAACTCTTTCGCCAGGGTCGCCACTTCGGGGTCTAGTCGCAGCGCGAGCGCGATATTGGTGAGAGGTCCGCCCGCCCACACCACCACGTCGCCGGGATATTGATGCACCATGCGAACGATAAAGTGCGCTGCAGTCTCGTCGAGTACCTTGGTGTGGGGTGTGCCTTCGATCAGCGGAGGCACGACATCCGGATCGTGATATCCGGCGCGAAATGCCGGCGGCGTGTTTGCCGGCCGGTTGGAAAAGTCGCTCCAGCAGCCTTTATAACGCAGCTTGCCGTAGAGGCCCTCCCAGCGCTCGGTTTCTTCCTTGGAATTCAGCAGCGGGAACTCAGCTCCTTGCGCGACAGGAACATCGGTGCGGCCGGTGATTTCCAGCAGGCGCAGGGTGCGCTGGGTTTCTTCTTTCACCCACTGATCGCCGCTGACGGTGGTGATGCCCAGCACGTCAAACTTCTCCGACTGCAAGAAGATCAGGATCGACTGCATGTCGGTGGTGGCTGGACCGCGAGCATCCTGATCGACGATGACTTTGATCTTCTGTGCCTGAACATCTCTTGTCGTCAACAAGACCAGAAAAACAGCGAATAGAGCAACTGCATTTCGCCTTTGCATGGCGCGACCCCTGTAGGTGCTTGCCCTTGCCCGAGATTTGCTGGACAGATCTTCTGACCGCTGGAAGAAGAATTTGCATTGTAAACTAGCGCACAGGCCGGTACCTCGTCGGATTACACGGGCGGGGTGAAGGTTCAGGTTTGCCGCGCACAAGCGACGGATGCGGACCGGTCTATGTTGCCAGTTCAGAGGACTGCTTGAGCTCAAGACAACTTCGATACTCAGGTGTCGCTGCCTGCGCTCTGGCGGCGACCGGGCTGCTCAGTTCAATCGGGGCTGCGGGACAGTCACAAAACGTTGCACGCGGGGCTGCCTTGCAGGGAGTGGTGCACGATGCCCAAAGCCGCCCACTTCCGTCCGTCATCGTTCACTTGCGAGCCGGGGATGGCAAGCCAGCTCTTACTGTACAAACAGATATACACGGTGCGTATCATTTTACCGGCATCGAGGCAGGCACATACTCCCTGCGCGCAGAAATGGCTGGATATAAAGAGGCCACGTTCGGTCCCCTGGCTCTGGCTCAGGGAGAATCCAAAGTGGTCGATCTCACGCTCGAATTTGCGAAGGCATCGGCTCCGCCAGGGCCCGAATTCTTCGACCAGCCTCAATTCACCGTGGCGGGCGTAGCCGACACCACCAATCTGGGAGGCCACGGTTCCGATACAGTTGTGCGAAATCGAGAAACGCTAACGAAGGAAGCGGTTGCGCTGGGCAAGGAATCACCGCCAACCTCGCAGCCCACATCCCCCCCGGCGACTGATAATTCTCTCCGCGAGGCGGCGGAGCGCAATCCCGGAGATTTCGACGCAAACTACCGACTCGGGAAATTCCTCGCGGATCATGGACAGGCGAAGGACGCCATCGTCTATCTTGAGCGTGCGTCCCGGCTGAAGGACCAAGCCGAACTGCATCATCTGCTCGGCGAAGTCGACGAAACGGTCGGCGACCCTCTGCAGGCTGTTCACGAGTACCAGCGCGCGGCGGAACTGAGCCCGAACGAATCCAATCTGTTTGATTGGGGAAGCGAACTCTTGCTGCACCGCGCTCCCGAGCCGGCAATTGAAGTCTTCGAGAAGGGCAATCGACTGTTCCCGCGTTCCGTGCGCCTGCTGGTGGGCCTGGGAGTGGCGGAGTACGCCCACGGCGCTACGGTAGAGGCCATTCGGCGCATTTGCCAGGCATCCGACCTGAATCCCAACGATTCCCAGCCCTACCTGTTCCTGGGCAGAATTCAAGCCGCCGAGAAGACTGGATCCGACGAGATCACGGACAAATTGCGCCGGTTTGCCGATCTCCAGCCTGCGAATGCCCTGTCCAACTACTATTACGCGCTCAGTCTCTGGAAGCGCAGGAAGAGTCCGCAGGACGTCGATTTGCCGAAGGTGGAGTCGCTGCTGGAGACCGCCATCCGCCTGGACCCGGGTCTCGGTGTCGCATATTTACAATTGGGAATTCTCCGTGCTGAGCAGAAGGACTTCCCCAAGGCCATCGCAGCTTATCAAAAGGCAATCGAAGTCAACCCTCGCTTGGAAGAGGCCCACTACCGCCTGGCGCAGGCCTACCGCCAAACCGGAGAAAAGCTGCAAGCGGAAAAAGAGATTCAACTCTACGAGCAGCTGTCACGACAGACTGCCGGAGAAGTGGACCGCGAGCGCCACGACATCAAGCAGTTTGTATACACCTTGCGGAACCCAACCCCTGTCCCGCAGCCGCCAGTTCAGTGAGCGCCAGGCGTGGGAGCGCTCATCAGGCTGACAAACATGCGACGGTTCCCTGGCGCGGAGGGATAGTGAAAACGTGAAGGGCAGACTGAGTGAGATTCCAGTCTGCCCGTAATTGAAGCCGCGAATCTCCGCTTGCCCTAGAACTTAAGCTTTAGGGCAAACTGAACTACGCGCGGGGTGCCCACCGTCGTGTCAACTACTCCGAAACTGGTAGGCGTGTTGATGTTCTGCATGTAGCCGAAGCCGCCGTCCCCAAGCAGATAGAACTGCGCATGGTTGAAAATGTTGAAGAACTCCGCCCGGAATTGCAAGCTGGTGGCTTCGCGGAAGGGCAAGGGGAACTCTTTGACAACCGAAAAATCGGTGTTCACAAAGCGAGGTCCGTTGACCGGTGCGCGTGGAGCGGTCCCCAGTTCTCCCGCAGGGGCTTTTTCAAAGGCGCAGGGGTTGAACCAGTGTGTCAGAGTGTGGATTTGGGAGGGTGCGGTGCAACCGGGATTTGCGGCAACCGGTCCCGCTCGGTTCGGGTCGCCCACTTCGTTGGGACGGTCGAAGCTGGCGCCACCATTCCAAAAGAAGGGCACACCGGAAGCGTTGCCGCTATCGACCACGAAAAGCGGGAATCCTGAAATCGCCTTCTCGATAACATTCACCTGCCAATTTCCCAGCACTGCATCGAGGGCTCCGTTCCAGTTGCCGCCGAAATGCTTGCCCTTTCCGAAGGGCAGATGGTAGCTCACACTGGCAGTGAACTGGTCATTGGCATTGATCTGAGATAGGCCCCAGTCCGCTTTGTTCATACCGGGTAATGGCCAATAAATCGCGCCCGGGAAGCTGCCCAGGCCATCCGTCAACCCGGAGTCGAAGGTGCGAGACCAGGTGTACCCCAGGAGGGCGTAAATGCCGTGCCGCAAACTCTTGGTTTCGGCCTTGACCTGGAGGGAGTTGTAACGCGCACGGCCGACGTCGCTGAAGTTTACGATAGTCCCGAACGGAGAAACCGGGGGAGCGTAGCCGCAACCGAAAGTGTACCCTGGCACCGGAGCGCTACCGCCCGGGCAGGCGTTGGGGGAATGAAGGTTCAAGTTCAGGCCGGACACCAGAATGTGCGTGCTGTACGATCCTGCGTACCCGGTGGTCAGGACGATATTTCCCGGAAGTTGGTGCTCAATATTCAGGTTGAACTGCTGTACCATGCCCTGTTTGAAATTGAGATTTTGCGATTGAACCGCTCCCGGGAAGGTGTCGATTGGCGGGGGCGACGTGTAAATCGGGAAGAGATTTTCGAGCCCGCAGCCTTTCAGAACCCCACAGGGGATAGGAGCAAAGGTGTCGGATTCAGCGAAGTAGGGCGGATTCTCAAACAAGCCTTGGGCGCCCTGATTCCACGAGGAGTCGTGGAAGATGGCATAGCCGGCACGGATGGCCGTGCTCTGACTGCCCAACGGTTTCCAGGCGAGTCCAATGCGTGGCTCGAAAGCGGTCTTATCCAGCTTGACGCCAGCCGCCCCGTTGCTGCGGACGCAGATGGTGCAACCGGCGATCGAAGCCGATCCGGCTACCAGGAGTTTTCCGCTGGCCACGTCGAAGTTCGCCTGGCGGCCTTGGGCTTCCGTGATTGGGGTAGTCACAGCCCAGGCCAGCCCGAGGTTCACAGTCAGGTTGTTCGTAACCCGCCAGTCGTCCTGAATGTAGGGGCGAAATAGTTTCCAGCGGCGGCCGGTAGTCGCGCCGTTGAACGTCTGGTCGTGAACGCCGAGGCCCATTGTGCCCAGCAGAAGGTCAGCGGCTCCGTCCCCGGATAGGACGAAGTCGATTAAGAAGCCATCCTGGAAGGCATTGGTCTCAACATTCATCTGCATGGCACGAACCCCACCGCCGATGCGGATGTCGTGCTTGCCGCGAATCATATCGAAAGAGTCGGAGACCGAGAAGACGTTGGTTCCACCCTGGAACGGGGCGAACCCGCGGTCACCCAATCCCCAGTAACTGCCCACGAGGGTCGCGGTTAGTCCGCAACTCATGCAGTCCTTGCTGGACTGCGATAGTCCTGCCGGCGCATTCGGGCATTTGCCGTTTATATCGGCGCCCAGAATTCCCAGTTTGGCAGCTTCGCACGTACCATCGCCGAAAGAGGCGATGTGATTGAAAATCCGGTTGAAGCCAAAAGCGACTTGATTGATGTTATTGGGCGAGAAAATGTGAGTCTCGGAGATTGCCACATTGCGCCCGTGGTTGGTGATGTTCTGACTGCTGGCAAATGGGCTCGGCGCGGCATATCCGGGCGAACCGCCCGGGATGAACGACACTGCCTGATCGTAGCTGAAGCGGGCAAAGAGGGAATCTTTGGAGGAGAAGTTGTGATCCAGGCGGACGTCAAATTCTCCTTCATTCAGTTTCCTGGCGGGAACGCTGGCGAAGTTGGTGAGCGTTGATGTGTTAACAGCATTCGGCTGCGGGTAAAGGCCCATCATTGCCTGACCGACCCCATCTATCATGCCGTTGGGGCCACCTGGAATCTTGTCGCAGGTCATGGCTCCAGTGTTCTGCGACCCATCAGTGTTGGGAGCAATCGGGTTTCCCAAGCTATCGCACTGAAAAGGCGAAAACGAGTAGGGATTCGTCAGGTGGGGAAACAGCACCTGATTGTTGTACTGGGTATGCGGATCTCCTCGCGAAAGACCTAACGGATCCAGGCTAAAATCCCCATTCGCCATCGCGGGCGTCGGGATCAGGCCGGTAAACGGAATCCCGTGACGCTGCCTCTTGCCCTGATAGTCCAGGAAGATGAACGTTTTGTCCTTCTGGATCGGTCCGCCGACCGCGCCCCCGAACTGATTCAAGTTGAATTGCTCCCGGCTTGGCGCGAAGTAGCTGCGGGCGTCGAGTTTTGTATTGCGGAAGTACTCGAACAGAGATCCGTGAAATTGGTTGGTCCCTGATTTGGTCGTGATCAGCACCGCCGGACCCGCACGGGTGCCGTATTCCGCCGAATAGTTGTAGGTGAGAACCTTGAATTCCTGGATGGCGTCAATCGAGGGCAAAATACCGATTCCGCCAGAGGTCAATTCGTTGTTGTCGACCCCATCGAATAACCAATCGGTACTGTTAGCGCGCGATCCACCGACCGACAGCGAAAACGTTCCACGCGTGGCCACTTCGCTGGCGGGCCCGCCGTTGGAGAAACTGTTGGGATTGGTCTCCTGCGTCGTACCCGGCGTAAGGGTTGCCAACTGTACAAAGTCGCGGCCGTTCAGCGGGAGTTCAGCCACCTGTTCGGACGTAATCACCTGTCCTAGGGTCGGATTCGAGGTTTCCACAGCCACTTCCGTGGCGTTGACCTCGACCGCGGTCGTAACCGACGCGGGCACGAGCGCGAAGTCCAGTTCGCGGTGCTCGTCGACCTGCAGCCGGACATCCTTCTGCTCCGCCGGTCCGAACCCTTGGGACTGCACGTGAATCGTGTAATACGCGACCGGCAGCAGGGGGATGAGGTAGTGTCCTGAATCATCAGTCTTGGCTTCGCGGGAAACACCCGTCCCCTGCGAAGTGGCGGTCACTGTCGCCCCTGAGACCACAGCTCCTGCCTTATCGGTGACCGTGCCGGAAAAGCTGCCGGTTGCCTGGCCGTACAGAAGTGGACCGATCGAGAACACCAGCGAACACAACAATCCTACGACCAGCGACTTCTTGCTGAGCATGAACTCC